>ENA-OPRS01000510-OPRS01000510.1-human-gut-metagenome-genome-assembly--contig:-NODE-510-length-23786-cov-3.198896_pt1 | contig 23786 bp, 30 predicted proteins | sample MGYA00241795_ERZ501881 | MGnify/ENA primary metagenome ERZ501881 (study PRJEB25962, sample SAMEA2042440) | human gut metagenome | biome: human gut; feature: human-associated habitat; material: faeces... | reverse complement strand
TGGCAAACTTTCTTTTCCCTCTACCTACAGCAAAAGAGCAAGAAGCAATAGTAAAAATATTGAACAAGAAGATTGCTGCCATCAATGACGTGATTTCCAATAAAACGGAGATATTAGAGCTCTTACAAGAGCAGAAAGCTTCCGAAATTTGCACTTGTGTTATTAAAGGGATTAGATCCACCGCTCCAATGAAAGACAGTAGTGTTGATTGGCTCGGCCAAATCCCTGCTCATTGGCAAATTCTCACCAATCACCAACTATTTGCTGAACGCAACATCAAATGTACAGAACCGGATGCAGTATATCATAAAACCATATAACCCTTGTGGCTCTAAGAGATTTCTTTATGACATTTCTCTATTTCCACCACCATTTCCACCGCCTATTGATCTAGTCCCATCCAATAAGGCGATACCATTATGGAGTATTGAACTGTCTCTGTGGGTGTAAATATTGGCGGTCACGGCGATGGAAGAATGCCCCAAAATATGTTGGGCTGTCTTTAGGTCGATCTTTGCCCCATGTAAGTTTGTGGCGAAAGAATGGCGCAGCATATGGGGTGTCACGCGAAAATCTACGGCCTGCTCCACCTTGTACCACATTCGGCGAAAAGCGCTTTTTGTCATCACTTGGCCCGTTGCGGTGGGGATAACGAAAAGGCTGGATCTTGGTGTGGCATCCAAAATTGGCTGCAGCTCGCTTAGGATGGGCACGTCTCGGTAGGAGGATTTTGTTTTTAGGGATAAATCTGGGTCAGGGTCATTTCCTACAAATGTTACGGCGCGGCGTACGTGGATCATAGTGTCTATGTCCCCCCACTGTAGCCCAAGCGCTTCTTCTCTTCTCAGGCCGGCGTATAAGCAAAGACCACAAAAGGCCCTAGCTCTGGGGTCTACTACGGAGTCCATCAGCCTGCGCTGCTGCTCGGGAGTCAGATACTTTTGGTTGGTGGCTTCGACCCGCTTTGTGATGGTCAAACCTTCCGTGGGATCAAAAAGGATTAAACGGTTCTGACGAGCGGTTCCAAAGATCTGGCGCATGATGACCAGGACTTTCCGTTGTAGGCTCTCGGAGTTGTTCGCCACATCTGTCATGATGCCTTGACAATGAGCTGGACGAACTTCCCGTAGGAGCAGGGCACCCAGCTTGGGAAGGATATGCTTATTATAGAGGATGGCGTAGTTTTCCCGGGTGACTTTTCGAAGATTGGTTTTGTAAGTTGAAAACCATTGGATAGCCCATTCTCCCACAGTGGTGTCGTCCCCGATCACTAGGCCACTCTGGTACTCTTGCAGCAGGTCCTGGGCCTTTTGCTTAATTTCTCCTTGAGATTTTCCGTAGACCACTTTTTGACGGCCATCGGGTAAGGTGACCTTTTTTTGGTACCTGCCGTCCTTTCTCTTTTTCACGAAAAACACCTCCAGGGTATGGCTTGCAAAGCCTGCCCGGAGGTGGTATAATCTGTTTGTTTCGGGACAGATTTTATCCTCTTCGGGTAAGCTGTTCTAGGGTCGCTCCTGGTGTTCCAGCATCAGGGGCACTTTTTATTCTATATCGATATAATGGGCGTACATTTGGGGGATTGTCACAGTAGAACCCATTACAGTCTCATAGGTCATCAGATCCTGCATTTCGCCGTACATAGTGATAATGTCATCTTCCAAAATTCTGGGTTCATCGGGATCGGGAATATACCACACATACATGGTGTCTTCCCAGTAACCCCACTCATCCTGAGTTACATTTACACGCAAAACTGTGATACCACTATCTTCCATGACCTGAATCACTTCTCCCCGGAACATAGCTTTGCTTCCAATATATGTTTTGGGGTCTCTTGCAAGGGTTTTATAGTCATAACCAACTGTGCATGCCGCTTTGAATTCCTCTTCCGTCATTTCAGGTTCAGGAGTGGGAGTGGGTTCAGGGGTCGGGGTGGGTTCCGGAGTGGGAGTAGGTTCTGGCGTCGCCTCTAATTCTGCTTGTAGTGCTTCTATCTGTGACTGCAAAGCAGAATTTTGATCCAAAAGGCTCTGATATTCCTCATCTGAAACGCCGGTGGATCCGCAAGCTGCAGCGCTTGTAGAAAGTAGAATCGCACAGATAATGGACAACACTTTCTTTTTCATACTGTTACCTCATTCCTCAATGTATTTCCTCAGCTTTTGCTGTAGGTTACTTATTGGCTTTTCCCAGCACCCGACCAAAGCAGCGCAGGTCATCAAACTCCCGGATGGGGATGGGGGGATACTTGGGGTTCAGGCTTTCCAGATCTTTGCGGCCCAGGCGCTTCATGTAGCCCTCACCATTCAGGGAGAAGACACCGATCTCGCCCTCCCTGACAGACTCTTCCAGGCGCTGGATAAATACAATGTCCCCGTCCTTATAGGCGGGTTCCATGCTGTCACCATTGACCCGCAGGCAGCAATGGGCGTCCTCTGGCACCTGCTCGGTGGGAATCTCTATTTTCGTGGAGTAGTATGTGGTTCCCAGGGGTTCTCCGGTGCCGGCGGAAGCTGCCAAGTCGTACAGGTTGATATACGTGATATGCCCTTTTTCCTCCCGGCTCTCAATGTGGGTCATCCGGTCGTACTCATCATCCAGTACATGGTCTACAACTTTCCTGCCGTGTGTGTCCAGCACACGGTATTTTTTTATGTGTTCTGTTTCCTCTTGGGAAAAAGTTTGAGAAAGCGGTATGACACTTGATCCAATTAAAACATCAGCAGAAATAGAAAGGGCTTCAGACAGGGCCTTAATTTTAAACACATCTGGTTCTCGTTTTCCGGTTTCATAACCTGAATAGGTACTTTTAGACACTCCCAACATATCAGCTACATTTTGCTGGGTAAGGCCTTGATCCTCTCTGGCTTTCCGCAATCGTGCCGCAAAACTCAATTTCTCCACCTCCTCTTGAACGTATTATGGCACGAAGGTGGCGTTTTGTCAACTATCTTTTCTTTTTGCCCTTGACAAGTACGCAATACGCCACTATAATAAAGGCAAAGGTTGGCGAATTGCATACAAAAGGGAGGTGATGGTCATGTTTCCGAATCTTTTAGGGCAAAAAGCTTACAGACATCTGACAGATGAGGACATGGGCCAGATCATTGGAGTGAGCCGAAAGGCTTACCAGCAAAAGATTAAAAGCGGAAGATTTACACCCAATGAGTGCAAAGCCTTCTGCGTTTATTTCAACAAAAGCTTTGAGTACCTTTTTTCAGAGGACGGCGAAGAACGTGCTGGATGAGAGGGAGTGAGGAATTTGGCAACAATTAAGTCTGTCAAAGAAATGGAGAATGAGCAGAAAGTCAAAAAAGAAATTGCGCTCACGCTGGTGGAGCAGTGTAAGCGCAACGGGTTAACGGCCTATGACCTTAAAGATGTGGCCGAGTTAGCTTTGAGGCTCATCCATTTGTGAGAGAAAAGATTCGGCCTGCTTTGTTAGCTCATCAAACTGTCGGATGTAGTCATTCAAGGTTTCCAGGTGGCTCATATCGTGGTTAACCATCCACAAAGCGGCAATTATTTCAGGCTTTGTCACATGTTTCACCTCCCTTCTAGCCTGATTATACCACGGGAGGGTGGGAAAAGAAACCAAAGACAAAGCGGGATGAAGGGAAGGGGGCGAGGGGGACGGACTGGATAAAAGAAAAATGGCCAGAGCTGTTGGCTTTGGTGCTTGCAACAGTAGCCCTGGTTAGAACGTTCTTATAAGTGCGATCAGAGAGATGATGACAGCTAGAATATCCACACCCTTATCTTTGAGCCATTCCCAAAACTCATGTTTTTTTCGTGCGGAATCTTTCGCTTTCATCATTCTACGGCTATGTTAAAGAATTTCCGGATCCATCTTTGGAACACGCAAAAATACCACTCCTTTCAAGGTGTGATTATACTACGGAAGGTTGGAAAAAGAAATCAAAGATAAAGCCAGTTGAGAGGGGGTGTGGCCGGTGGAGATTATCATATGGATTGTTACGGATTTTGAAATTCCCTCTTAAATCTAATAAAGCCCGTATAAAACATAGGAGGGAGCCAGCCAAAAATCCATTTGAAGGGAGAATTGACAATTGATCGAAAACTACTACACAGTGCGGCAGGTGGCCGAGAAGCTGGGAAATAAAAGCCCGCGTACAGTTCGGCAAATGGTTCTGGATGGTCAGTTTGGGAAAACCCTTCAAACGGGGAGGGAACATTTGGTTCCGGAAAGTGGTTTGAAGGCATACATACAATCCCACCTAGGAGATCCGTCACCCTATCAACGCAATTTTACTACTTCGGGTTCTAGGCGACGGAAACGGTGTACAGCTCCAAAATTAGAGGCTTGACCATGACGGAAAAGTGCGTGGTATGCGGTCTGCGTTGGCATGTGTGCAGGGATAAAAAAATCCCTCTTGGCGGCTATGTCTGTCCTCACTGCGATTCCCGAGGACTGGGAAGCCAAGAGGAAAATTTAACATCATCAAAAAAGGATGTGGAAAAATGTTCGAACAGCTGATTTTACTGGGCTTTGGTGTGGTAGCCATTTGCGCAGTGATAGTCATGGCCAGTTTAATTGTGTGGGTCTGGGACCGATGGGAGGAACGACAGGATCGGAAAGCCAGATATACCCTACGGGAATCTGACCAGCATTGTTTGGTAGCAACCCGTAGCCAGGACGAAAAGGAGGCTGCCTGATGCTGAACATAGCCGCCGTCATGGGCCGCCTTGCTGCCGATCCGGAGCTGAAGCACACCCCTGGCGGTGTGGCGGTCACATCCTTCTCCCTGGCAGTGGACCGGAACTACGCAAAGCCCGGTGAGGAGCGCCAGACCGATTGGATCGACGTGGTGGCCTGGCGGGGGACCGCCGAATTTATCTGCAAATATTTCACCAAGGGCCGGATGATCGCAGTCTCCGGCTTTTTGCAAACCCGCGTTTGGGAGGACCGGTACGGTGCCAAGCACAAGGCCGTGGAGCTGGTGGCCCAACAGGTGTCCTTTTGCGGAGACAAGGCAAAAGACGGGGACAGGGGAAAGGCTGCCGGGCAACCCCCGCTGAAATCAGCGCTCCCCGGAAGTCAGACACAGGACTTTTCCCAGGGAAGCCTGGAGGATTTCACCGAACTTGACGACAGCGATCTGCCGTTCTAAAAAGCAGGGAAGAAAAAGGGAGGTATCAACTGTGGAGGAGAAAAAGAGTTTCGCCATGTTCCGGGACTACCTGGAGTACATGGAGGGAATGACAGACCAGGACATCGGCGCGGCCATGCGGGCAGTGTGGATGGTGGAAAATGGCCAGGAGCCACCGGAGCTTTCGGGGATGGCGTGGATGTTTTTCACCGTCATCCGGCGGGATCTGGAACGAGCTAACATCCGGGCCCAGGCCAGCCGTGAGAACGGCGCCAAGGGCGGCAGACCCCGGAAGGAGGAGCCGCTTCCCGAATCATCCCCAAAAAATATCCCGGAGAAACCCGAGATAACCTGGGAAGAACCTAATGATAACCTAAAAGAACCTAGCCTTAACCTAGAAGAACCCGAGAAAACCTTACATAAGACAGTAGACATAGACAGTAACAAATACAGTAAAAGACGTACGCTTTGCGCGTACGCGCGAGAGAATTCGTCCCAGGGGTTCGCCCAATTTTGGGACCTGTACCCCAAGAAGGCGGGAGAGAAAGATGCCCTGGCCGCTTGGGAAGAACTTTCCCCATCGGAGGGTACCCAGCGGCAGATTCTGGAGGCACTATCACGGGCCAAGGGATCTCCCCAGTGGCGGGAGGAGCAGGGCAGGTACATACCAAAGGCTGCCAAGTGGCTGAGAGAGCGCCAGTGGGACAACCTGGTGCCTCTGCCGGTGCGCAGCTATGACCTGGCGGACCTAGAGGAGCTCTCCCACTTTGACCTGCCGGAGGAGATGGAACTGTGAGCCTTTGTCAAAAATGCGGAGCGCCCATCGTGTGGATCCGGACGCCCGCTGGGAAAACCATGCCCTGCGACGCCAAGCCGGTGTACATGATCCCGGACGAAAACGGACCGGAGAAAGCGGTGTCCAAAGATGGCCGGGTGGTTTCCTGCAGGTATGCCCAGGATCCAGACCAATCCACTGCCATAGGATATGTCCCCCACTTTGCCACCTGCAAGCCGCCCCGGGATCAGCCTCAAAGCGTTTACACCCAGGGCAATCCTTACGGCTACCGGCTGAATATCGCCCACCCACTGGTGCGGCCGCTGTATGACCGGTACAAGGCATGGATTGGCGTAGGGCAAAGCACACCCCTGTCAGACAGGGAACGGCTGGACTTTGAGGAGATGGTGATCCCGCTCCTGGAAAGGAATCAAGGACCACGAAAAAAAGGGGAAAAGAAATAAAAGGAGACATATTGCGATGACGATGGATAAAAGACCTCAAGAATTTGATTCCCAGCATAGGTGTGAAATCCTGAAAAAAGTAATTGAAGAGGCATGCATTATGCTTGGCTTGAACCTTTGCATCTACGATGGAAAGATTGGCTTTGTGGATCAAGAGGAAAGAAAAATCGTTGGGCTTTGGAAAGCAGACCATGATCTTCCTGGGGAAGAATGCCATGAGTAAAAAAGACGCACAGAGATACCGAGGTAAGGTAAACCGTGCCCAGGGGAAGCTGTTCGAGGAGCGGATCGACGCCGCTTTGGCCTACTATGACCGCCTGGGGCTGGCCTCAGTGGAAAAAACTCCGGAGCCCATGCGGCCTATCCGGTCGCTTTCTGAGGGCCGCTTTGTGGCAATTTTTGAAAAGCCAGCCCAGCCGGACTACAAGGGAACGTTAAAAGGCGGCCGGGCGGTGGTGTTTGAAGCCAAGCACACCAGCACCGGGCAAATGGAGCAAAGCCGGGTAACGGGTGTCCAGGCCAAGCGGCTGGAACATCACCAGGAGCTGGGGGCCCTGTGTTTTGTGGTGGCGGGGTTCGGCCAGGAGGATGTGTTCCGGATCCCTTGGAAGGTGTGGTGGGACATGAAATCCGCTTTCGGCCGGAAATATGTGACCCCCAAGGACCTGGAGGAATACCGGGTAAAGCTGAGCTGGTCCGGGGTTCTCCTGCTTTTGGATCCGGTCTCGGGCCCGAAAGTGGAAAAGCGGGAAGCGGAAATGAAAGGGAGGAGGAGAGCATGACAAAAGATCAAATCGAGCGATATGGGGGGATCTGCGACCAGATCGTTGCTCTGCGGTCGTTGAAAGTGCGGGACACCGTCCAGGGCAGCTCGTCGGAGATCCCCTATCAAAAGCACACCATCCGCATTGAAGGAGGCGTGGAAGAAGGGAAAAGTTCCCGGATCCAGACTTTGAAAAGGCAGAAAGCGGCCATCGAGGCGGCGGTGTATGCCGTACCGGACGAAACGGACCAGGCGGTGATCTCCATGCGGGTGCTGGGGAGGATGAGCTGGAATGACATCGCCGGTAAGATGGGGTACCGCTACACCGTGGAAGGGCTCAAAAAAGTATATCAACGAGCCATGAAAAAATATTTTTGAATCTGTCCCATTTGTCCCGTTTGTCCCGGTTCCATCGTTACAATGAGAAATAGAGGATCCAAACAGGATCCCAACACCCTGGTATTGTACCAGGGTGATTTTCATTTTCAGGAGGATTTTATGCTCACACTGATGGAAGGGGACTGCCTGGAAAAACTGAAAACCATCCCGGACAGCACCGTGGACCTGGTGCTGACGGATCCGCCCTACAATGTGGGGGTCACCACCCAGCGGCAGGGGAAAAGCACGGTGAACGCCTGGGACAAGATCGACCACTACATAGACTGGAGCCTCCGGTGGCTGCTGGAGTGCCAGCGGGTGTTAAAACCCAACGGGGTGCTGTACTTTTGGCACAACGACATCCCCCAGATTGCCCAGCTTTTGGAGGCCATCCGGGAGAAAACCACCTTCTCCTTTGTGTCCTTCTGCATTTGGGACAAGGGGGAGGCCTACCGGGCCAGGTCCTGGAAAAACCGGGACCCCAATGGCAAGACCGCTCTCCGGTCCTGGTTCAATGTCTGCGAGTTCTGCCTGCACTTTTTTAACACTCCCAAGGACTCTCGGACCCAGTGGAAACAGACCGGCTGGGAGCGGGTCAACAGCGATCCGGCCTGCTACCGGCCCTTGAAGGACTGGTACCGCCGGGAAAAGGATCGGCTGGGAATCTCGGACCAGGACGTGGCTCGGAGATACACCCAGGTCACCGGGAAAAAGCCACACATGCTCTCCCACTACTTTCGGGACCGGCAGTTTGCCATCCCCACCCAGGAGGTGTTCGAAAAGGTGTACGAGCCTCTGGGGTTTGTGTACCGGGAAGAAAGCGGACGGGGGTATGAAGGGCTGCGGCAAGGGTACATCGCTATGCGGGAGGGCTATGAGGGAATGCGCCAGGGATATGAAGCCCTGCGCCGGGAGTACGAGGGGCTTCGGAACTACCACCGGTGCGACCCTCTCCACTGCAACGTGTGGCATGTGCCGCCCATTCCCTCCAACAAGCGGCTGCACACCTGCCAGAAACCGGTGGAGATCCTGGAACGGCTGGTGCGGGTCAGCTGCCGGGAAGGGGGAACCGTGTTGGACTGCTTTATGGGAAGCGGATCCACCGGGGTGGCGGCACTGCGGATGGGCCGGGACTTTATCGGCATCGAGCAGGATCCGGAGATGTTTCGGATAGCTCAAAAGCGGATCCTGCAGGAGGGGGGACAGTGGTCCGCCGCCTCCCGGGCCTCTTGAAAAAAATTTTAAAAGTTGTCCCGTTTGTCCCGAATGTCCCGTTAAAATGATAATTGAGGTAACAGACAAACCTCCCAAATCTCATTTTTCACCCTCGCTAAGGCTCCCAGAAATGGGGGCCAATCCTTTTTCCGGAAGGTGTTCGTTATGACGTGTCCCAATCCCAAAACCTGCCCTTGGTACGACAGGCAAAAAGCCGGCGTGCCTTTTTGTGTGCTGCCGGTGTGCGTCTGGGAGCAGACAGGGAAGAGAGGGAAAAAGCGTCCCAAACCCCAGGGTGCGGCAAGGGAGGAAAAAGGTGACAGCTGAGGAGATCGCCCGGCTGGTAGCGGAAGGCAGAGAACACGAGTTTTACTGTTCCCCAGACTGGCGACGAAAGCGGAGACAGGTACTGCGGCGGGACAAGGGGGAGTGCCAGCTGTGCAAAGCCCGAGGCAGGTACCGGAAAGCAGCGCTGGTTCATCATGTGCTGCACCTGAAGGACCGGCCGGACCTGGCTCTCTGTGACACCTACACCGACGAGGAAGGCGTGGAGCACCGGCAGCTGATCAGCGTGTGCCGGGAGTGCCATGAGACGGTATGCCACCCGGAGCGAATGCGCAAACAGGGGAAAGAACGGTTTGTCACCCAGGAGCGCTGGGACTGACTCCCCCCCTCGAAAAAAACGGGTTCCCGCCGGGGGGCGTTACTCGGGGTGTTCCATGACATTTTGGATTTTTTGACGCTCCCGCGCGCGCGTAGGGCGGAACTCAGGGGGGAGGTGAAACCCATTGGCAAAACGATCGAGGGCCGGGGAGTACCGGCGGCTGAAAAAATCCCTGGAAGAGAACCTGTCTGCCAGGGGCCTGGTGGAGGACGTGTTCCGGGACAAGCTGGGCGAGTACATGGCGTTGTGGAAGAAGTTCCAGGAGCTGGACGAGGACATCGAAGCACGGGGTGTCACGGTGATGGATGAGCGCCGAGGCATGCTGGTGGAAAATCGCAGCGTTTCCCTGGCGGTACAGGTGTCCCGGCAGATGCTTTCCATCTACGACGCTTTGGGCTTTAAGGAGCAGGCAAAATCCGCGGTCCCCCCAGGGGGTGAGGACGATGAGCTGTGAGATCCCTCCCGAGGTTTTGGAGTATCTGGAGCTGGTGGAGGGGGGAAAGGTCCGGGCCTGCAAAGAGCAGATAGCCTTGGCGGCCCATGTGCGCCGGTGCTTCCGGCAGGAGGACCTTAGAGTGGACCTTTGTCAGCTGGAAAACTACCTGGGCCTTGCAAAGTACTTTCCCTTTACGGATCTGTTTCCCTGGGAAAAATTCCTCATCGCCCTGTGGGATTGCACCTACTGGCGGGAAACAGGCAGGCCCCGGTGGAAGACGGTGTTCGCCATGGTGGGCCGGGGCGCGGGGAAGGACGGGTTCATCGCCTTTGACGGGGCATGCTCCATCTCTCCCTACAATCCGGTGAGCCACTACAACGTGGACGTGTGCGCCAACAACGAGGAACAGGCCAAGCGCCCCCAGCTGGATCTGGTGGAGGTGCTGGAGACGCCTCGGTGGGAGGGGAAACTGAACCGCCATTACTACCACACCAAGGAGATCGTCCAGGGCCGGAAAAACAAAGGGGTCATGAAGGGCCACACCAACAACCCCAAAGGCCGGGACGGTCTGCGGTCCGGCAAGGTGATCTTCAACGAGGTGCACCAATACGAAAACTACGACAACATCAAGGTATTCGTCACCGGACAGGGGAAAGTGGCCCAATCCCGGGTGGGTTTCTTCACCTCCAACGGAGACGTCAGCGACGGACCCCTGGATGACTACCTGGCCCGAGGCAGACGGATTCTCTTTGAGGGAGAGCCCGACGAGGGATTTCTACCCTTTATCTGCTGCCTGGAAAACAAGGATCAGGTCCACGATCCGGCAAACTGGCCCATGGCAAACCCCAGCTTGCCCTACCTGCCGGACCTGCTGGCGGAGATCCAGGAGGAGTACCGGGACTGGGTGGAGCACCCGGAGCAAAACGGGGACTTCCTCACCAAGCGTTTTGGGCTGCGCTCCACGGTGAAGGACATCGCCGTGACGGATTACGACAACGTCCGGGCCACCAACCGGCCCCTGCCTGACATGAAGGGCTGGGCCTGCACCGTGGGGATCGACTACGCGGAACTCAGCGACTGGGCGGCGGTGAACCTTCACTTCCGCCGGGGAGAGGAGCGGTTTGACCTGAACCACGCCTGGATCTGTGCCCAGTCCAAGGACCTGCCCCGGATCAAGGCTCCCTGGAAAAACTGGGTAGAGCGGGGGGACGTCACCTTGGTGGATGACGTGAGCATCCACCCGGACCTGCTGGCCCAGTACATTCTGGAGTCTGGCCGGAAGTACTTTATCAAGATGGTGGCCCTGGACAACTTCCGCTACGCCCTGCTGGAACACAGCCTTCAGCAGATTGGCTTCGACGCCAAAGAGCGGAAAAACGTGAAGCTGGTCCGCCCCCAGGACATCATGCAGGTGGAGCCGGTGATCCAGGAGTGTTTTGGCCGGCAGCTGTTCACCTGGGGAGATGTGCCCCATCTGAGGTGGGCAGTGCAGAACACCAAACGGGTCCGCTCCAGCCGGAAGCTGGGCTCCGACACCGGCAACTTTTACTACGCGAAAATCGAGGCCAAGTCCCGGAAGACCGACCCCTTTATGGCGCTGGTGGCGTCCATGGTGGTGGAACCGGCCTTGGGAGCTGGGTCCGTAGTGCGGCCTCCCCTGCTGGGGGCCCTTGTTTTGTAAGGAGGCGAAGGCATGGCAATTTCCGTAAAAGAGTGGCTTTTCAAAAAGCTTGCCCCGAAAAGCGTCAAGGGAGGAAAAGACGTCCCTTGCCGGGAACTGTGGGAGGCGGTCCAGGAATACCGCCTGCGGGAACTGGCCTTTCACGTCTGCGTGAACACCATTGCCAACGCCGTGGGCAAGTGCGAGTTTCTCACCTTTCGGGAGAGGAAGCCTATTCGGGAAAACGAATACTGGCTGTGGAACGTGGAGCCCAACCGGAATCAGAATTCCACCGTGTTTCTCCACAAGCTGGTCTACCAGCTTTACTCCCACAACGAGGCCCTGGTCATCGCCTCCAAACACCGCACCGGAGAGGAGATGCTGCTTGTGGCGGACTCCTTTCAGCAGGTCCACGACTACCCTCAGAAAATGAACGAGTATCAGGGGGTAACCATTGGGGAAGTCACCTACCACAAGACCTTCCGGGAAAACGAGGTGCTCCACTTCCGTTTAAACCAGGTGAACATCAAACCCGTGCTGGATGCCATGACCAGTTCATTCAACCGGATGCTGCAGCTGGCGGTGAAAAGCTACAACTGGGGAACCGGGAAGCACATGAAAGTCCATGTGAGCCAAACGACCCAGGGAACCCAGGAAGAACAGGCCCGGCTGCGCCAGATTCTCAATGACCAGGTAAAACCCTTTTTCAATTCCGACAGTGCCCTGCTGCCGGAATTTGACGGCTACGACTACCAGGAGTTCCCCGAAAACTCCCAAGCCCAGACCACCCGGGACATCCGGTCCCTGGCAGACGACATTTTCGACTTTACCGCTCGGGCGTTCTGCATTCCGCCGGTGCTGCTTTTGGGAGATGTGGCCGGCACCCAGGACGCCATGACCCGGTGGCTGACCACCTGCATCGACCCCCTGTGCGATCAGCTGCAGGAAGAGATCAACCGGAAGCGGTACGGCAAAGAACTGTTTGCACAGGGAAGCTTTTTGCAGATCGACACCACCACCATCCTTCACTTTGACATGTTCACCGGCGCCGCGGCGGTGGAGAAGCTGATCGGAAGCGGCGCCTTCTCCATTGACGATGTGCTGGCCGCCGCCGGGAAGCCGATAATCGGGGAGCCCTGGTCGAAAGCCCACTGGCTGACCTTGAACATTTCTCCCATTGAGGAGGCGGCAAGGCCCGTCAACGCTACAGGGAAAGGAGGTGGATCCAATGAATAAACCCTATTTCTTTTTGCAGCAGGCAAGCCGGGAGGCGGATCTCTACATTTTCGGGGACATCACCCCCTATCGGTGGGACGAAAACGACGTATCCGCCCACAGTCTGATGCAGCAGATCAAAAACCTGGACGTGGACCTGATCCGGGTGCACATCGACTCCCGGGGCGGCAGCGTGTCCGAGGGCTGGGCCATTTATAACGCCCTGCAGGAACATCCCGCCAAAGTGGTCACCTACGGGGACGGCTTTGTGGCGTCGGCGGCGCTTTATCCCTTTATGGCAGGGGAAGAGCGCTATGCCTCCCACTTGTCCGCCTATTACTTCCACCAGGTGGTCACCTCGGCCTCCGGTTACGCCAGCGACCTGCGGGCCGCGGCGGAGGAGGCGGAAATCCTGGGGGAGGTGGGGCTTGCCGCCTTTACGGGACGCACTCGCATGACCCCGGAGGAAGTCCGTCAGCTGCAGAAAAATGAAACCTGGCTTACCCCCGAGCAGGCCCTGGAAAAGGGAGTGGCCACTGCCATTCTGGCGGACGAAAGCCCCCAGGCAGTCCAGGACGCCAAACGGCAGCTGCTGGAGCGGCTGCTGGGAAAAGCGCTCTCCCGGGAACCCCAACAGAATGTGAACAATCCAAAAGCCCCCGGCTCCAGCATCATGGAGCTGTTGGCCGGGGCATTTCATCTCACCGAAAAGGAGGACAAGTGACCATGAGAACCAACGACGTTTTGCTGAAGCCCGACATCCGCCAGAAGCTGACCCAGGCCATGAAGGACAACGACACCGAGGCCTTTTCCCAGGCCTTTACCGAACTGCTGGAGGCCATCGCCGAGGAGGTGCGCCAGGAGTATGACCAGCAGGTGCAGGATATGCAGCTCCAGGTGGACACCCAGGTGCTGGCAAACCGGGGCGTCCGGCAGCTGACCACCAAGGAGAAGGACTTCTACCAGAAGTTCGGCGACGCCATCCGCAGTGACAATCCCAAGCAGGCCCTCACCGACCTGAAGGTGGTCATGCCTGAGACGGTGATCGACGCCGTATTTGAGGAGCTCCAAACTACCCATCCCTTGCTGTCCCACCTGACCTTCACCCACACCGGTGCAGCGGTGCGGCTGCTGATGAATACCAGCGGCCTCCAGATGGGAGCCTGGGGCCAGCTTTGCGACGAGATCATCCAGGAGCTGACCTCCGGCTTCAAAGAGGTGGACACGGGGCTTTTTAAATTCTCCGCGTTTCTGCCGGTGTGCAAGTCCATGCTGGAACTGGGCCCCCAGTGGCTGGACCGCTATGTCCGCCAGGTGCTGATGGAAGCGGCTGCCAACATCCTGGAGTTCGGCTTCATCCGGGGCACCGGCAAGGACCAGCCCATCGGCATGAACCGCCAGGTGGGAGAAGGGGTCACCGTCCAGGGAGGCGTGTACCCGGAAAAAGCCAAGATCCAGGTCACGGACCTGACTCCTGGCACGCTGGGCAATCTGCTCTCTTTGCTGGCTGTGGACGAAAACGGCAAATCCCGGACGGTCCAGGATCTGCTGCTGATCGTCAGCCCCCAGGACTATTTTCAGAAGGTGATGCCCGCCACCACGGTCATGACCCCCGACGGCACCTACCGCAACGACGTGCTGCCCTATCCCATCACCATTGTGCAGAGCGCCGCCCTGGACAATGGCAACGCCATTCTGGGCATGGGGAAAAAGTATTTTGCCGCTGCCGGTTCCCCCACTCAGGGACAGATCGACTACTCCGACCACTACCGGTTCCTGGAAGACATGCGGTTTTACCTGGTGAAGGGATACGCCAACGGCATGCCCATGGACAACAATGCATTCCTGAACCTGGACATTGAAGGCCTGCTTCCCGCCAAATATCGGGTGATCGTGGAGGACGCCCCCGCACCTTCCGGGGACGCCGCTCTGTCCGACCTGAAGCTGGGCACGCTGACCCTGTCTCCCGCCTTTAACAGCGCCACTGTTTCCTACACCGCCTCCACCACCAACGCCAAGAACACAGTGACGGCAACTCCCGCCAACGGAGGCGCCAGGGTGGAAATCACCAATGAGAACGCCGAGGACGAAGTGGCGGAGATCTCCAACGGTGGAGCAGTGACCTGGGGTGCTGGAACCAACACTTTGACCGTCCACGTCACCGCAGAAGACGGCGCCACCACCAAGGACTACACCGTCACGGTGACCAAGTCCTGAGAAAGGAGCCGCCTGTGGAGGAACTTTTCCAACAGCTGCTGGCAGACGTGAAAAACTACCTGGACATCACCTGGAGTGATCCGGACACCGACAAGAAAATCGAGAACCTGGTCCGAAACGGCATGGCCTACCTGGATAAAAAGCGAGGAGAACCCGCCCTCTACACCGAACCTGGGCTGGCCCGGTCCTTGCTCTTTGACTATGTCCGCTACGCCAGGGATCAAGCGCTGGATGTGTTCGAAAACAATTACCTGCCTTTGATCCTGTCCATGCAAAACGAAAGTGCGGTGAGCGCCTATGACCTGGAAGAAACCCAACCGCCCCTCCCATGAGGTGACCCAGCCCTATAACGACGGGCTGGTGACGGTGTACGCTCTGGAAGACAAGGCAAAACCCGGATACCGGCCGGAACCCATGCTGGTGAAAAAAGGGGTTTTGCGGTATCAAGAGAGAACCCTGGGAATCACCCGCCTTTACAGCGGCCGGCAGAACCAAGTGGAAATCCAGCGGATCCTGCGGGTGCCCTGGCGGCCGGGAGTGTCCAGCCAGGACGTGGCGGTCACCCAGGACGGGAAGCAATACCGCATCGATCTGGTCCAGCGGGTGTCGGACGTTTATCCGCCCAGCATGGACTTGACCTTGGCCAAGGTGGAGCAGAAATACGAGGTGATCCCATGACCTGGCAGGAGCGGATCAGAAAGGCCCACACCTCTGTGACCGACGCGGTGAGTCACAGCCAGCGGCTTTCATCGGACCGGTACTTTGTGTGGCAGGAGGACGGGGCGAACGACTTTCTGGCGGGAAACCGCCACCTGGAAAAGGCGGTCACCGGCACCACGGACCTGTACACAAAGCTGGAGTTCGATCCCTGGAAGGAAGCTTTGGAGGACGCCCTGGACCGGTGGGAAATCGCCTGGTACTTAAATTCCGTGCAGTTTGAGGAGGACACCGGGTTTACCCATTACGAGTGGGTGTGGGAGGTAGCCTGTGGCTAGATTTCAAAAGCTGAAGGTGGGGGAGGAATACCTGCTGCGGCTTTCCCGACTGGAACAGGAGGCCGACAAGATCGTAAAACGTGCCGTCTACGAAGGGGCCAAGGTGGTGGCAAACGCCATCAAGAATGAGGCTGAGAACCTGCCGGAAGAGCAGTTTCGCAAGCTGGGGACGGGGGAGCTTTTTTCCGGGGTCACCCCCCACGAAAAGGAGGCCATACTCCAGGGCTTCGGTCTGTCCGACATGGAACAGGACGCCCAAGGCTGGAACACCAAGGCGGGTTTTGTAGGGTACGTCACCCGGCAGAAAACCAAGAAATATCCCCGAGGCACACCGGTTCCCATGCTGGTGCGCTCCATCGAAAGCGGCAGCTCCGTGCGCAGGAAGATTCCCTTTGTGCGCACGGCGGTAAAGTCCTCCCGGGGAAAGGCTGTAGAGGCCATGGAGGACACCATCGACGAACAAGTGAAGAAAACCATGAAGTAAAAGGAGGATCACACCTATGCCGAAAGTTGGACTTTCCAGGCCTTATGTGGCCAGGTATCACGAAAACGGCGCCGGTATCGTCTCCTACTCCGGAGGCGTTCGGGCGGGCCGGGCGGTGAATTACAGCTTCGCTCTCAACAACACCGGCACAGACAATAAATTTTTCTGCGACAACGAGGCAGGCGAAAGCGCCTCCAGTGTCTTTTCCGGAGGTACTCTTACCTGGGGCGTGGCGGAGCTGGAGCAGGCCATTTCTGAGATGATTTTGGGCCTGCGCCGGCAGCAGATCCAGGTGGGAGAGGATACCGTGGAGGAGCTGATCTACGACGAAACGATGGAAAGCCCCTACCTGGGCGCCGGGATCATCGAAAAGAGCATTGTCCGGGGCCAGGTCAAGTACCGGGGCGTTCTCTTTACCAAGACCCAGTTCAACGTCCCGGAGGACTCCGCCACCACCCAGGGAGAAACCATCGAGTGGCAGACGGACACCATCACCGCCAACGTGCTGCGGGACGACTCCACCTCCCACATGTGGCGGCGCACCGCGGTCTTTGACAGCGAGGCCAAGGCGGACGCCTACCTTTGCCACCTGCTGAACATCCAGGACGCTACCCTGGAGCAGCTGACGGTCCAGAGCTCTGCGGGTTCCTCTCCCGGCACCACGTCCCTCCAGGTCACTCCGGAGCTGACCGAGGGCCGGTCTTATCGGTACATGACCGGTTCCAATGTGCAAATGCCGTCTCTGTATCAGGATCTGTCCCATTGGGCCCTTTGGGATGGAGAGACGGATGTGGAGGCTGCCACAGGGGACCAGATTGTAGTGGCAGAGGTGGACGCCATTGGCCTGTGCATGGCCGCGGGCAGCACCACCGTAACCGCCCAAGCAGGAGGCTGATGACCCATGGAAAAACGGTTGGGAAAAATCCAGATTCTGGGAGAGGAATACCCCCTGAATTTCTCCCTGCGCATCTCCCAGACCTTTAAAGATCTGCTCAAGGACACGGGGATCACGCCGGAGCAGAAAAATCTGAAACTTCTCTCCCTGCTGCTCCGAGACGGAGCCGCCTATTCCCGGGTGGTGCTGGGAGAGGAGATCACCCCGCCCCAGGAGGAGGCCCTGGAGCTGATCTTCACCCCTGCGGACAACGCCCGCATTGTGGAGGCCATTCAAGAGACCCTGGAGCTGGGAGGAATGCGGCTGATCACTTCCGCCGCAAAAAAAAACAGGGCGGCCGCCGGGGCAGGAAACATTCCCAAGGCCTAGGCTGGCTGCTAGCATGGCGGGGAATCCTCCAGCTGCCTGGAGAAGAATTCTGGATCACCCCTGTGGGCCTGATCCACGACATGATCGCCGCCCGGCAGATTATGGACGGGGCGGAGGACATCAGCGGACAGAAGAAACAGAACCCTGTCAACTACGAGGACGATTCCGTGTGGAATCTGGAATAGGCGTTCCGAGGGGCATCGCACAAGCCCCTCTCCAAATAACCGGGAGGTGAACCCTGTGGCATACGATATCGGACCAAAGATCGGCATCGAAGGGGAAAAGGAATTTAAAAATTCCATCAAGGCGGTGGAGAGCCAGCTAAAAGCCCTGGGCAAGGAGCTGCAAACCTTATCCAAAGAGTACGACGAAAACGACCGGTCAGTGGAAGGCGCTGCCAAAAAACAGAAGACTCTCCAAAGCGCCGTGGACACGACCCAGAAGAAAATCCAACTCCTCACCGCTCAGTACCAAAAACAGGAGGCGGAACTTCAACGCCTGGAAACAGCACTGGAAGGCGCCCGAAAAGAAAACGGGGAAGGGTCCGACCAGGCTCTGAAAGCGGAAGCTGCCTACGCCCGCCAGGCCAAGGTGATCAGCGATCTGGAGGCAAATCTCCAAACCGCAAAAGGGCAGCTGGCTGATTTTACCTCCCAGCTGGAAAACACTGCCAACCGGGCTACCCTTGCCGGGGACACCCTTCAGGCCGCGGGGGACCAGTTGGAAACCGTTGGGGGAAAGCTTTCCTCCGTGGGCAATGCTCTCACCGCCGGGGTGACTGCGCCCTTAGTAGCTGCGGGGACTGCGGCCATCGGCATGGCCTCCGATTATGAGGAGAGCCTCAACAAGGTGGACGTGGCCTTTGGGGACGCCTCCCAGGGAGTGCGGGATTTTGCCCAGACCACCGTGGACCAGTTCGGCATCGCCGAGGGTACCGCTTTGGACATGGCCGCCCTCTACGGGGACATGGCCACTTCCATGGAGGTTCCCCGGGACCAGGCGGCGGACATGTCGGAAACTCTGGTGGGTCTGGCAGGAGACCTGGCCTCCTTTAAAAATATTGGCCTGGAGGAAGCCTCCACCGCATTGAAAGGCATCTTTACGGGGGAGACCGAAAGCTTGAAAAACCTGGGCGTGGTCATGACGGAGACAAACCTCCAGGCCTTCGCCTTGGCAAACGGCCTTCTCAGCACCGAAAAAAGCGCCGCCCAGCTGCAAGAGGAATCTGTAGCCCTGCGGGAGGCCCAGGACAAATACAACACCGCGGTGGAGAAGTACGGGGAAAGCTCCTGGCAGGCGGAAAAGGCCCAGCTCAGCCTGGAAGAAGCCACGGAGAAAGCCAGCCAGGCGGGAGAAGTCCAGTGGGACTCCCTCAGCGAAAGTGAAAAAGTCATGATCCGCTACCAGTATGTGCTGGCGGCCACCAAGAATGCCCAAGGGGACTACTCCCGCACGTCGGACGGCACCGCCAACTCCCTGCGTACCCTGCAGGAAAGCTCCAAAGAGCTGGCGGTGGCCTTTGGCCAAGAACTGCTTCCGGAAGTGACCCCTCTGATTCAGGAGGGCACCCAGCTGATTAAAACCTTTTCCTCCCTGGACCAGGAACAAAAGCAAGCTGCGGTCCGGATCGCCGGAGTGGTGGCGGCCACGGGTCCCGCCGTGAAAATCCTGGGGATCGCTACAACCGGGCTGGGAAAATTGACCAAGGGCGTGGGCAGCGCAGTGGGGGACCTAGGAAAGCTGGCCCAGTCTGGTGGTAAGGTCACAGACAGCATGGGAACCTTGGGAAAAGTCCTAGGTACCCTGGGACCCAAGGGAATGCTCATCGGGGGAGCAGTGGCCGGCGTGGCAGCTGTGGCAATTGCGGTAAAAAATGCCCACGACGATATCGTCCAGGCCCAGATCGACCAGGCCTTCGGAGACATCAAACTTTCCGCCGAAGAGGTGGAGGACGTGGCCAAGCGGCTGACCACCACGGACTGGACCGTAAAAGTGGACGCGGCCATCCAGGCCAAGGAGCAAGTGAAGCAGTTTCAAGGGGAAATGGAATCGGCTCTGGAAGAACTGAACAAACTCAACTGGAAGGTGGACGTGGGGCTGACCCTTACCGAGGAGGAGAAAAGCAGTTACCTGTCCCAGATGGAAGCTTTCACCCAGAGCGCCGGAGAGTACCTTTCCCAGCAGGGGTACAGCATCAGTCTGGCCCTGGACGCCACCTTCGGAGAAGGAGACGCGACAGGGGACTCCCTCTCCCAGTTTTCCAGCACCTATCTCACCAAGGCCCAGGACAAGCTGACCGAGTTGGGGGAGGAGCTGGCCCAGAAGGTCAACGACGCCTTTGAAAACAACACCTTTGCCCAAGACCGGGTGGACATCCAGAAGATCCTGGACCAGATGAGCGGGATCATGACAGATATCGAGAATGCGGAACAGCGTGCCAGGCTGTCCAACCTTCAGATTGAGTACACCGCCGGCGGTTTTGGCATTGACCAGGACAGCTTCAATCGCTTAAACGAGGAGATCAGCAAAAACACCCAGGAACTGATGGACAGCGCTGAGGAGACAAAAATCACGGCACTGACTGCGGTGGAGTTCCAGTATCAGGAACTGCTGGACAACGGCGCCACTCAGGAATTTGCGGACAAGGTACGGCAGGATGCCCGGGCCCAGATTGAAGCCGCCACCGCCCAGAACGTAGGGGAGTCCATCAACATAGGTTTTAACTTTGCCTTTAGCACGATCACGGGAACATTCGAGAAAGAACTGGAGTCGGAGAGAGAAAAAATATATGACCTGACCAGCGATTTTGCCGGGAGTTTTGCGGAAGCATTTGAGCAGGGAGGATTTGAACTACAAAATAGCTTTTACAAGTTTGAGGAAATGTTTCCAAAATTAAGCGGCGGGGCGTTCTCAGCTGTACAAGATATGCTTGAGAGCTTGAAGCCCCAAAAAGAACAACTTCAGGCCATCCGGGATCAGTGCCTGGCCGCCGGTCAAGCTGTTCCGGAAAGCGTCAGCGAAGGTCTTGCCAATATCTCTCTGTGGGAAGCAATGGTGGGAAACACTGACAGCATGTATGCGGTGCTTGCCTTGCAGATTGCCAGCAGCCCGGAAAAACTCGAAGCCCTGGAGGAGGCCAAGAACGCCGGCCAGGCAATTCCCGAGGAACTGGCGGCTGCTTTGGAAGAATATGCCGGGCTGGTGTATGATTCCAACACCGGCATGTGGACCCAGCTGGAGACTGCAACCAACGACAACGCTGCTTATGTGGCGGATATGCTCAACCAATATGGTCAAGATTTTCCCCAGGAGCTTGTCCAGGGCATTGCAGCTCAGTATGGCCTGGTGTATGAAAACGGCAAGTATATGGTCAGCGAAGCCGCACGGGGTGTAAGGGATAATACCGGAGAGCTGAAGTCTCAGGCTGCGGACGCAGCCAGCGAATCCATGACAGAAATGGACGCGGAGATTTCCGGCTCCACCGTGGGCCCTCCCACCATTGAAACACCAGACTCCCGTATAGCTTGGTACAACGCCCAGGCTTATTGGAACAGGAATCCCTTGACGGCCTATGTGTCCTACGCACCGGTAGGAAACCGCAACGGATACGCCATGTACGCCGAGGGCGGCATTGTGGAAGAGCCTCAGCTGGCTGTCATTGGCGAAGCGGGAGACGAGGCCGTCATTCCTTTGGAAAATCATCGGGACCGGGCCCTGGAATTGTGGTATGAGGCGGGGGAAAGGCTTAACGCCTTCGCCGCAGAACAAGGCAGGGCAAGAGGAGAAGCGATCCGGGAGTCGGTAATCCATCAGACTACGGACAACCGGCGGGAATATCACTGGGAGAAAGGGGCGGTAACCATTCAAACCCAAACGACCAACGGCCGGCAGCTGTATCGTGAATTTGTGCGGGAGATGGACCGGGAGGTAAGGAGCAAGGAGGCGGCGTATGGCAGGACCAAATAAGGCCTTTTATTTTAAGGGGATCTCCAGCCTGGATCTGGGGCTGAGGATCGAGAGCAAGCAGATTTTGGACGGGGCTGCCCCGCAGTTTGAGACCTACCAGGTGCCGGGCAGGGACGGGCCCCTCTATGAGCGGACTGGCTATGAGCTGGTGCCTGTCCAGTACAACGTCTACCTGAAAGCCCCCAGACCCCAGGACATGACCGGCTGGGTGGGCAGCGTGAAAGCCTGGCTCCAAAAAGACCAGGGGACCTATTTCCGCCTTAACGACGACTACGACCTGACCCACTACCGGATGGCAGCCTATCTGTCCGGGCTGCCGGTGACAAACGACTGGAAGCTCTTTTCCCGGATGAATCTGGAATTTTCCGCCAAACCCTACCGGTATCTGCTTTCCGGGGAGGAGGTGCTGGAATTGGCAAACGGCCAGGAAACGGAGGTCTACAACCCCACCGCCTTTGAGGCTTTGCCCACGTTTGCCATCCACCTGGGGATCCAGTGGAGTCAGCAGCCCATCACCTTGACGGTGGAGGGAGAAGAAGGGGAGACCTACTCTCAGCAGCTGACCGGGATCCCCACCAACCTTTTGGGAGGCACGGTGCTGGTAAACAGCGACACCCAAACCGTCCGGTCGGATCTGCCGGGAAAGCCCATGATCCCCACGGCCCAGCTGGACTTGTTCCCTGTGCTCTGGCCCGGGAAAAACAAAGTGACCGTGGGCGCGTCGGGAATCTCTTCCACCTCTCTGACGCCCTATTGGAGGGAATTATGATCTACGCCTACACTGGGACCCATCTGGCCTTGTCCCAGGCCCCTGCCCAGGAAGACGCCCTGGGAATGCTGCCGGACGCTTTGGAGGGTACGGTCCGCCGGGATACCGACGGTATGTTCGAGCTGGACCTGACCTATCCCCGCAAGGGGGCAAACGCCCAAGCTCTGGCGCTGAACCGGTGGCTCCGCTGCCCGGCAGGGGGACGGATGGGAGACCAGTATTTTCGCATCGACCAGCTGTGGCAGGGACTGGATGGGTCCCTCCAAGTTCACGGGGTGCACCTGAGCTACAATGCCCTGACTATCCTGGCAGCCCCCTTTTCCGCCCACGACGGGCAAAACTACGCTTCCGTGGGATTTTTCCCTTGGTACCAGGCCCTTACCCAGGCCATCTCCCAGGTGGACGGGGGACAGATGGGCCAGTTCTCCGTGGTGGGGTACACGGATGACATGGCCCTCAATGCCGCCGACTACACCCAGCCTGTCACCTTGAAGCAGGCCGTCTTGGACGCGGTGAAGGACCGGGGCTATCTGCTGGACTACCTGACCTTCGGGATGCGGATCTGGCAGCTGCCACCCTCCTGGACAGCCCCGTCCTTTACCATCCGGTACGGCAGGGACATGCTGGACTTTTCCAGCTCGGAGGACGCCACGGACTTTTACACCCACATTCTGCCCTACTACATGGTGGACCAGGAGATGTATTCCCATAACCTGGAAGTTTATCCTCTTTCGAACCTGCCGGCGGAGCTTTCGGGCTACCGGAGGATCCAGGCCATCAACCTGGGGGACTACTACGACGGCCTGGACCGGGAGCTGGACCTGTCCACCCTCCAGTCCGTCATCGACCAATGGCTGGAAACCCACCCCTGGAACCCTTTGCCCCGGGAGATCAGCGTGGAGCAGATCCCCCAGGAGGGCAACACCTTCGAGCTGGGGGAGCCCGGGCGCATCTATTGCACTCCCTTGGGATTGACGGTGGACGCCACTGTGGTGTCCCTGACCTACGATGTCCTGAGAGACCGGGTCACTTCCATCGGGGTGGGCAGCCGGCAGAGAGACATCACCGACACCATCGCCGGCCTGGTGATGGGCTGAAAGGAGAATGCTATGACGGAAGAATACACCCTGATATCCGGATACGATACCCAGCCCCTGCGGCTGAACGCCGTCCAAGGGGAAGCGGGGGCCCGGACCTTTCTCATCTATCTCCGGGACGGATCGGGAGCCCCTGCCGTGGGAAGCGATGACACCGCCTACGCCTATGTGTGCAAGCCCGACCACACTTTGGTGGTGATGGACTGCCAGGCGTCCACCGGCTCCGTGACTTTTACCCTGTCTCTCCAGGCCTGCGCCTGTCCCGGGGTGTGCCCCGTTTTTATCCAGACGATTTCCGGCGAGGGGGAGA
>ENA-OPRS01000509-OPRS01000509.1-human-gut-metagenome-genome-assembly--contig:-NODE-509-length-23844-cov-3.195973_pt1 | contig 23844 bp, 24 predicted proteins | sample MGYA00241795_ERZ501881 | MGnify/ENA primary metagenome ERZ501881 (study PRJEB25962, sample SAMEA2042440) | human gut metagenome | biome: human gut; feature: human-associated habitat; material: faeces... | reverse complement strand
CCGAATGGTGGATACCGACGGTTCTCCCTTTACTGCCCATACCACCAATCCCGTTCCCTTCTGTGTGATCAACCATCCCTGCCAGCTTCGGGAAGGCGGCCGTTTGGCGGACATCGCCCCCACGATGCTGAAGATTCTGGATCTGCCCCAGCCTGCCGAAATGACCGGCGAAAGCATCATCCTGTAAAACAGGGAATCCTCCGGGATTCTTCTGATTTGTTTTCCACAAAAGAAAAGGCCTCCGGTGTAAAACCGGGGGCTTTTTTTCATGGGGATTACTTTTTCGAGGGTTCGGATTCTCCTTGACCTTGGGTCCAAAGCTTCCCCAGAATGTCCTTGAGGACCAGGAAGGCGTCTTGAGGGGTGTATCCATACTCCTGCTCCAATTGCCGGATTAGCGCCTGCAGAGGGCTTGTATACCGCTCTATTTCCACCTCTTCCTGATATTGGGTCAAGATGGGATACATTTGACCCCACAGCTTTGTCCAGTCAATCTTCTGTTGAGTCTCTTCACTGGTGCGGGCAATTACCTGCTGTATCTCCCGAACATCTGCATCATATTCCACCAACTGGTCCAGGGTCACCCGATACAGCTCCGCCAGATGTTTGGATTGGCGTATGTCGGGAAGAGTTTCGTCCAGTTCCCATTTGGAAATGGTCTGTCTGCTGACTCTCAACTGTTCCGCCACCTCTTCCTGGGTCATCCCACTCTTCTTCCGAGCGTTCCATAAACTGTTGCCTAAACTCATCCGCTTTCCTCCCTTTCCCTAGGTTTACCCCTAGTATACGAGATTCCCTGACGAAAATCTACCAGGATTTCCTTCCCCTTTCGCCCGTTTTCCTTCCATCCTGCAGAATTGAACCCCCATGTATTTCCCGTAGATTTTTTCTTGTAGAGAACTATAGCAGCCATTTCTGTGTGTATACTAAAATTTACCCACCTTTGATCGAAAGGGCTCGTACACAAACATAAAATAACCCACCGCGGGAAGAAAGGCAGTATTATACGCCAAACTGTCCCCGCGACGTAAAAGTTTTTGCCCCACCTTTGATCGAAAGGGCTCGTACACAAACATGAAATAACCCACCGCGGGAAGAAAGGCAGTATTATACGCCAGACTGTCCCCGCGACATAAAAGTTTTTGGCCCACCTTTTTTCAAAAAGGTGGGGGGAAAGGGAGATGTTATGAAGAAACGAATTGGGGCCTTTGCCCTGTGTATCGTATTGCTGTTCTGCTGCTCCGGTTGCGGAGGATTTAAGGAAGACGGAGAATTTACCTACCTGTTGCCTCAAAACGTCACTTCCCTGGATCCTCAAACTGCTTCCGGCAGTGCCGCCGGTACAGTCATCGATTCCATCTTTGAAGGACTTTGCAGAATCGATCAGGAAGGGGAAACTGTTCCCGGTGTAGCCGACCGCTGGGAATCCAACGACAGCCATACAGAGTTTACCTTCTACCTGCGTTCTAATGCCCGATGGAGCAATGGAGACCCCGTTACAGCCGACGATTTCCTGTTCGGCATTACCAGAGCTTTAAGCACAAATAGCGGCGCTTTGGCAGAGGATTTGCTTCCCATCCAGAATGCCCGCGCCTTTGCATCCGGCCAGTGTGAAGAATCCGATCTGGGAGTCACCGCTTTGGATGATCACACCTTGGTCATCCGACTGGAAGAAAGCAATCCCGATTTCCCCTCTCTCACCGCCAGTGCCCATTACATGCCATGCAATCGGGCCTACTTCCAGGAAAGCGCGGGCCATTATGGACTTTCTTCCCAGTATCTGATCACCAATGGCCCCTTTACCTTCTCCAGCATGTATTCTTGGCAAACCGATACGGGAAGCCGGTCCATCACCTTGACCCGCTCTTCCAATTACCGGGGAGAACGAAAAGTCCGCCCCGCCAAAATTACTTTCCTCATCGACTATGACAGCGCTTACAATGAGGATCCAGTGGCAGCTCTCCTCAGCGGGGAAGTGGACATCCTTTCCCTAACTGCCTCCCAAGCAGCTTCTGCTGAGGAACAGGGATGTGAGCTCATCACCCTGGACGATGCAGTGACAGGCCTGCTCCTTAATCCCCAGTGCGACAAGCTGGAAAATACCACCTTGCGTTCCTTGTTTTTCAAAACCCTGGACCGAGCCGATTTACTTTCCCGCCGGGAAAACGCGCGGGAAGCCTCAGGGATCATGGCGGACTGTGTTCAGTGGGACGGTGAAAGCTATTATGCCGATGGGACCACCATTTTCACCCAACAAGATCCCTCTGCCACCGAGAAAATTCCCTCTCTGCTCCAATCCCTGGACCTGGATCAAATCCCCAGCATCACGGTGATTTGCCCCGAGGACGACACTTCTATCCAGGTGGCAAACGGCTTTCTGGTAGCATGGAATAAAGCCTTGGGCAACGCCTTTAACATCGAGCCTCTAAGCGAGACAGAATTTCAGAGAAGGATTGCTTCCGGAGAGTATGAGGCAGCCCTGTACTCCCTGCGGGCTGGGGGAACCACTCCCTACGACGTACTCAAGGCCTTTGAAAGTACTGCCTTTCCCACTCTGTTCAGCAACCCTTCCTACGACCAGGCATTATCCCAGATTTCCTTTGACCTGGCTTCCTATCGGGAAGCCGAACAGCTGTTGGAACAGAATTATGTGTTTTATCCCATTTTCCGGGACAACACCTACTACGCCACCAACCCCAACACGAAAGGAATCACCGTGGCGCCAGACCAGAACATCGACTTTACCAACGCACGAAAACGATAACACAAAAAGCCTCGGGAAAACTCCCGAGGCTTTTTTCTGCCGGTAAACCGGCGCCGCTTCAAATGTTTTGATAGTCTTCCAGGATCTTTTTGGCCAGCTTGGAATCCACCTTGGCAAATCCCTGAGGATCTACAAAATCCAGGGACCGCAGGACCTCCTGGGACTGGCTGTATACCTCCAATCGGGTGGAATGGTAAACTGGCTCGTACTTTCGGGGCAGGAAAATGGCAAATTCCATTTCCCCTTCGTTGATCCGGCTAAAATAGGCGTGAACCCGATTTACTTGGTACGTCCGCCGAATGATGGTACACAGGGCGCTCTTCACCAGCTCCACTGCCACATCGTCGTATCCGGCGTCAAAAATCAAGATCTTCTCTTTGAGCTCCGCCAGATTTTTTACTGTGCGCTTGGTAAAAGACTGGATCTCCTGGGTGGGTTCGGCAACATTTTCTTCCCCTGCCGGCGTGACACAGATAATGTATCCCGCCTCGGGATCCGTGTACAAAAAGGAGTATGCCATGGCTGCAAAATAATTGCACCGGTTGCAACGCCAATCAAACAGGGTCTCATTGAGCACCCTCCGCTTCAGTTCCGGGTTCTCCTTGGCGTTAATGCTGGCATACAGCCTGTATTTCTGGGACTCCCCGCACTGTGGGCAGATGATGTCCTTTGAGATTTCCGTTGACATTCCCTTTGATTCCCCCTACCTGATCAGCCTTCAAAAGGCAGGTTCTCAATCTCCTCCACGGGCTTTTCCGCAGGGGCTTGAGGCGCTTCCTGGGCCTCAGAAGTTTCTTCCGTAACCGTCTCCGGCTCCCCTTCCACAATGGGGTCCTGGTCGTAGGCCGTCACATCATCCAGAGAGATTTCCTCCCGATCCGACTGGGGATTGGTGTAGAATTTCTCCAGCTGCTTGAGAGCCCGGTCCAAGCCCTCCTCCAAATGATCCAGATTGGCACAATGGGGCTCGGTAACAGGATTGTCCTTGTCCCGCAGATTGTTGTAGTAAAAACGGCCCAGAGCCAGATATTCCTTTTCCGCAGCCTTTTCCTGGCAGCGAATCACCGTGCGAATGCGGCTGAGCTGCGCGGCACGGCGGTTCTTTTCTCCCAGATAGCTGGCCGCTTCACTGACGGCCCGGCCAATGTTTTTCAAAAATTCCATACCGATACCTTCCTTTCCCCTAAAGGGCGTTTCTTTTGTCTATTATACCGCATAGCGGGGAAAAATAACACCCCCTTTCCGGGAAGATTTCCAAGAAATGCTTTCTCGAAAATTTGTTCTCTTTTTTTTAAAAAAAGCCTTGCAATTTGCTCCTCTCTCTGATACAGTAAGGCCCGCGAAAGGAACGTCTGTTCGAATCGAAAGGGGCTGGTGACATGGATTATCGGGTGTGGAGCGAATCCTATTGGAGAGAAGCTTCCCGGGTCAAAGAACGCATGAACCAAATTCGCAGAGAACCAAAAACAGGAAACAAGGGAGAACAAATCCTGCGTCAACGGCGGTTGGCCATCTTGTACGACATGTACCTGGATTGCACCCACACCGCTAAACTCCTGGCCGCCAGGGCCTATCGGGAAAGGAGCGGCTCATGATGGTTTCCAAACATCTGAGCCTGGATCTCATGGAGCAGGTCACCCACTTTCCCTGGAGCGGCGCCTCCACCAATCGGGGAGAACTGAATCAGGCAGGGAAAGTCCTGCGCATGGCCATGGAACAAGATCTCACTCCCCGGCAGCGGCAATGCATCGAGCTCTGCGTCTTCCAGGGACTGACTTTAAAAGAAGCCGGGGTTTTGTTGGGAGTCAATAAGAGCACTGTGTGCCGCCACTTGGAAAAAGCCAAAAACCGCTTGGAACACGCTGTCTCCTATGCAGGAATCGCCCGTTTGACCCGAGAGGAATGAAGGTGCCCTCCAATTGCGGGGGTGGGGAAAAACTGCTATAATGATTCCCAGAGAGAAAGGATGTGGCATCATGGAAGGAAAACAAGCTCTCAGGGAACGGCTGCAGCAGGTAAAGGTATTCGTGCTGGATATGGATGGGACTATCTACCTGGGGGAAAGCCTTTTCCCCTTTACCAAGAGGTTTCTGGAACAAGTTGGGAAAAGCGGCCGGGACTTCTACTTTTTCACAAACAACAGCTCCAAAAACCGGGAGGCCTATCTGGCAAAACTGAACCGGATGGGAATTTTATTGCCGCCGGAAAAAATGCTCATCTCCAACGGAGTGATTTTGGAGTGGCTCAAGGAACACCATCCAGGAGCCCGGTGTTATGTGGTGGGCACACCTCCCCTGTTGGAGGATTTTCAGAAGGCTGGCTTCTCCCTGGGTGAGGATGCGGATGTGGTCATCCTGGGCTTCGATACCACACTGACCTACGAAAAGCTCCGGATTGCCTGTGATTTGATCCGGGCCGGAAAGCCGGTGTACGGAGTTAATCCGGACTGGAATTGCCCGGTAGAAGGGGGATTTATCCCCGACTGCGGCTCCATCGCCGCTCTGGTAAAGGCTTCCACAGGAGTTCAGTGTGAATTTTTTGGAAAACCTTCTCCCCACACGCTCCGTTATATGCTGCGGCAAACGGGATGCAAGCCGGAAGAAATGGCTGTGGTGGGTGACAGACTCTATACGGATATTGTAGTGGCGGAAGGGACTCAGGTGCTTTCTGTGCTGGTCATGAGTGGGGAAACCACCCCCGAACTTCTCGCAAAAAGTTCCACAAAGCCCGATTTGGTTGTGGAAAACTTGGCGGAACTGGGCTCCCTTCTGGAAGAGGCAGGAACCCTGGGGCAATAAATTGTAGTTTTTACCGTATAGTTTCTCTTTCTTTCTCCCATACTAACCGGGAGAAAGGAAGGGTATCCATGGAATACGTCAATGCCTTTTGGGTAGGAGGGCTGATCTGCGTGGTGGGCCAGCTGCTCATCGATCTGACCCGCTTGACTCCGGCTCGGATCATGGTTTTGTTTGTCACCGCCGGGGTGGCCCTGGGGGCCTTGGGCATTTATGAGCCCCTGGCGGAATTCGCCGGATGCGGCGCAACGGTTCCCCTGACCGGATTTGGCTGGGCTCTTTCCGAAGGGGTACGGAAGGCCGTGGCGGAACAGGGATTCCTGGGAGCGTTTACCGGAGGCCTTACCGCCGGCGCAGCAGGCACAACAGCCGCCATTTTCTTTGGCTACGTGGCCGCCCTGGTGGCAAAACCCCGAGACAAGTCCTAACCCGCAAAAAAGGAGCTTTCCCTCTTGGAGAAAGCTCCTTTTCTTGTTTTCCCGTTTCCATCAAGGCAGCTGATTGCCGGCCGCCAAATACAGGGCGTACCAATCCTCTCGAGACAGCTGAATCTGACAGGCAGTACAGATATCCTTCAGCCGCTCCGAGTTGGTGGTCCCCACAATGGTCTGAATCTTCGCCGGATGACGGAGGATCCAGGCCACAGCCAAGGCTGTCTTGGAAATCCCATATTTTTCGGAGCACTCCCCCAGTTTCTCATTGAGCTGAGGGAATTTTTCGTTGTCGATGAATACCCCTTCAAAAAATCCGTACTGGAAGGGAGACCATGCCTGGACTGTCACCTGGTGAAGCCGGCAATAATCCAACACTTCTCCATCCCGGTCTGCAGAATGGGGGAATGCGGTATTGGCTTCCAAGCCGTGGGAAATCATCCCAGCGTGCATCAGGCTAAACTGCATCTGATTGGCGCAAAGAGGCTGAGACAATCCCGATTGCAACAGCTCTAACTGGCGGGCATCAAAATTGCTGACGCCAAAGTGGAGCACCTTTCCCTGCTGTTCCAGCTGGGAAAAAGCTTCTCCCACTTCCTCAGGCTCCATGAGGGCGTCAGGACGGTGCAGCAGCAAGAAGTCCAAGTGATCCGTATGGAGCCGCTGCAGAATATGTTCTACGCTTTCCAGGATGTGCTCTTTGGAGAAATCGTACAGTCCCGGACGGATGCCGCATTTGCTTTGGAGAATCAGCTTGTCCCGCAAACCCGGCTCCTTCTGAAGCACGTTTCCGAACAGGGCCTCACATTCTCCCCCACCGTAAATATCCGCATGGTCAAAGAAATTGACCCCGCAATCCAGGGCCGTGTGAATGTAAGCAGAAAGAGCTTCCTCCCCCATTTTGCTGATGCGCATGCACCCTACGCCAATGGCGGGTACCGTAACACCGCTTTTTCCCAGTTTCATTTGTTTCATTCCAAGATTCCTCCCATTTCAATCCTTTAGAAAAGATAAAAAAGCGGCAGGTCAACCCGCCGCCTTCTTAGGTTTACTGAATCGAGCAATCCAAATAGTGCTCCAATTCCTCGTCGTCCTTTTTCTTGTCCAGATAGAGCAGCAATGCCGAAAGAGCAGCCACTACTGCGGCAATGGCGGCCACGATGCCGATCAACAAGGCCAGCTTGCTTCCTTTTTTCATCTATGAGCACCTCCAGAACTTTAGTGTATCCCGTTCTTTCTAGTTAATGATACCCAATCTCACTGAAAAAGTCAACCAAAAAAATAGGCATATAGCCTTTCATCACGGTAAAAAAACAGCGCAGCGGCTGAATCAGCCCTGCGCACTGTTTTTTATGCTCCACCGATCCTCGGTAGCAGAAGTTTACGCACTCGCGTTGAGCTTCTTCGAGAGAGCGGACTTTCTTCTGGCAGCGGTATTCTTGTGGAGGATCCCCTTGGCAGCAGCCTGGTCGATCTTCTTGATGGCCACGCGCACAGCAGCTTCCTTGTCCTCGGTGTTGCCGGCAATAGCGGCGTTGGCCTTCTTGATCTCCGTCTTCAGCTGGGAGTTGATGGCCTTGTTCTGCATCGTCTTGGTGGCGATCACCTTCACGCGCTTTTTGGCAGATTTAATGTTCGGCATAAGTCACACCTCCTTCTAGAACGCAGAGATTATGATACCACGAGAAGGCCAAAAATGCAAGTTATTTTTTGATTTTTTGAAATTCAAATTGACATTGTTCCCCCCGTGTTGTAAAATAGCTCCGTGTAAAAGTTCTCTTTTTGTTTTCATATTGAATTTGCCCCTGTAGCTCAGTTGTATAGAGCGACCGCCTCCTAAGCGGTAGGCCACCAGTTAGAGTCTGGTCAGGGGTGCCAGTTGGAGCAAGCGCTGGGTGCGCCTGCTCTTTTTTTCTTTGAAGGCGTTGGCGCTTTTTGAGAAAAGTTTTTCAAGGTTCACTTCTTGGAACATGGTTTCATTTATGATATCATGAATAAAAGAATAGGCTTCAGGCGGTTTCTCGCAAACTTGGCCGGATGCTGGAAAAATGATCAAGGAGGAAAACCTATGTCTCAGAAGAACTACAGGCTTTACAAAAACCCCGATGGTCCCGACATCGGCACCACTTCGGCTCCTGTTTTGGAACAGGACGGCCTTTACTTTAAAGATGCCGCCCGAACTGGGTCCCTGCTTCCCTACGAAGACTGGCGTCTGGATGACCAGACCCGGGCCCAGGATCTGGCATCCCGGCTGAGCATTGAGGAGATTGCCGGGCTGATGATGTACTCCCCCCATCAGATGGTTCCCTCTTTGCCGGGAGAGCCCTTCCCTGCCACCTACGACGGCAAACCCTTCCTGGAAAGCGGCAAAGAAAAATGGGCCCTAACCGACCAGCAAATTCAGTTCCTGGAAAAGGATCACATCCGTCACGTTCTGGTCATGAAATTGGAGGACGCGGAAACAGCTGCCCAGTGGAGCAACCAAATGCAGCAGGCCGCAGAAGCCCTTCCCTGGGGAATCCCCGTCAACGTGTCCAGCGATCCCCGGCATGGGGCTTCCAAAGCGGGCGCGGAATACAAAAGCGGCGGCGGAGAAGTTTCCAAGTGGCCCGAGGGCTTGGGCATGGCAGCCACCTTCTCTCCAGAGTTGTGCCGTCAGTTTGGCAACGCCATTTCCAAGGAATACCGGGCCTTGGGTATTACCACCGCCCTCTCTCCCCAGGTGGATCTGGCCACGGAACCCCGCTGGATGCGGTTTGAAGACACCTTTGGCACCCACCCCGATCAGGTGACCGAGTTGGGAAAAATCTACTGTGACAGCCTCCAGACCACCCAGGGCAGCCCTGATGGCTGGGGAAAAGACAGCGTCTGCGCCATGGCCAAGCATTGGCCCGGCGGCGGTCCCTGTGAAGGCGGACGTGATGCCCACTACGCCTTTGGAAAATACGCCGTCTATCCGGGAAATAATTTGAAAACTCACCTGAAGCCCTTCCTTCAGGGAGCCTTCCACCTGGATGGTCCTACTGGCTCCGTGTCCGCCATTATGCCCTACTACACGGTTTCTTGGAATCAAGACACGAAAAATGGAAAAAATGTGGGCAACTCCTACAGCGAATACTTGATTTCTGACCTGCTCCGGAAAACCTACTCCTACGAGGGCATTGTCTGCACTGACTGGGGGATCACCGGAGATCCGGCCCCTGTGATGGATTCCTTTGGGAGCCGCTGTTTTGGGGTGGAATCCCTCACCGAGGCAGAGCGCCATTTACTGGCCATCGAAAACGGCGTAGACCAATTTGGAGGCAATTCCCGGATTGAACCCATCCTGGAAGCCTACCGGCTGGGCTGCGAAAAATACGGGGAACAGGTCATGCGGGCCCGGATGGAAGCCTCAGCCGTGCGGCTGCTGAAAAATATCTTCCGGTGCGGTCTCTTTGAAAATCCTTATCTAGACCCGGAAGAAAGCAAAAAAATTGTAGGCTGCGAAACCTTCTCCCAGGCAGGGTATCAGGCTCAGCTCCAGTCTGTGGTCATGGTGAAAAACCAAGGCGCATTGCCTTTGACCGAAGGCAAAAAAGTCTATATCCCCTCCCGCACCATCCAGGCCCGGAAAAATTTCTTCCGAGGTATGGATCCTCAGCGAACGGTGGATCCTGTGGAAGACAGTCTGGTGGAGAAGTACTACCACCGGGTTGACACCCCCCAGGAAGCGGATTTTGCTCTGGTCTTTGTAGAGAGTCCCCTGTCCGACGGCTACTCCCAGCAGGATGCGGATCAGGGTGGAAACGGCTATGTGCCTGTCTCCCTCCAATACCGCCCCTATGTGGCCAGGGAGGCCCGGGAAACCAGCATTGCCGGGGGAGATTTCCGGGAAAACTTTACCAACCGGAGCTATCGTGGCAAAACCGGCACTGCCGCCAACGAAGGGGATCTGGATCTGATCCTGGACACCAAAGCTGTCATGGGGGACAAGCCGGTCATCGTCTGCCTGCGCATGCACAATCCCACGGTTCCCAAGGAATGGGAATCCGCCGCAGATGGGATCCTCATTGACTTCGGCGTGCAAAAACAGGCCATCTTCGACTTGGTCAGCGGCGCGGCTGAACCTTCCGGATTGCTGCCTGTAGAAATTCCCGCCAATATGGAAACAGTGGAACACCACTCGGAAGACGTGCCCTTTGACCTGGACGTCTATGTGGACCAGGCTGGAAACGCCTATGGGTACGCCTTCGGCATGAACTGGGACGGAGTGATCCATGACCAGCGAGTGTCCCGTTATCCAAACCTGAAATAAAAGAGGGAAACAATGAAAAAACCAGCCTGCGGGCTGGTTTTTTCATTGGCAGTCTGGGAAGGAAAACCTTCCGTCACTGACCAAACCATGTTTTGGCTTTTGCCATGTGTTCCACGATTTTCACTCCAAAGGGACAACGCGTCTCGCATGCGCCACAGCCCACACAGTCTCCCGCTTTTGCCCCCAGGACACGGTAATGATCCCGCACCGTATCCGGCACGAACCCCTGTGCCTCACAGAGATCGGTGAATTTGTTCACCGTGGCAATGTCGATTCCCACAGTGCAGGGAGCGCAATGGCCGCAATACATGCATCGGTCCTGGAACCGGTGGGCAGGAGCGCTGCTCAGAAGGGTGGCATACTCTTTTTCCTCTTCCGGCAATTCACAATAGGCTGCCGCCTCTTTCAATTCCTTTACGTTTCTGGCCCCCGCCAACACCGAAGCCACTGCCGGCCGGGTCAGGCAATAATGAAGGCACTGGGGCACGGTCATAGCCACCCCAAAGGGGGACTCTCCCTCATCCAACAAGGCTCCTCCGGCAAAAGGCTTCATCACCGTAAGGGCCACCCCTTTTTCTTCACAAAGACGGTACAGGGCTTCCCGTTCGGGATCGATCCGGGCAAGGACACTTTGGCTTTCGTAGGTGGATTTCTCAAACATCACGTTGATGTCCTCGTTGGAGGGCAAAATATCATAGGCGGGATTGATGCTGAGCATCACCACTTCCACCAATCCTGTCTTTACCGCTTGCAGGGCAATTTTGGGATTGTGGGTCCCCAAACCGATGTGTTTGACCTTTCCCTCCCGCTTCAGGTCCAACACAAAGGTGAGAAACGACCCCTGAAAAATGGCGTCGAAATCCTTTTGCTCGTCCACATAATGGATCATGCCCACGTCGATGTAATCGGTGCGGAACCGGGTCAGTAGATCTTCCCAGGCCTCCTTGACCAGGTCCATGTTTCGGGTGCGCTGATATTGTCCATCGATCCACGCCGATCCAATTTGCCCCTGCACAATAAATTTCTCCCGGCGTCCCTCCATGCCCTTTCCCAGATAGGACCGGACATAGGGTTCGGAATTGTAACAGTCAAAGTAATTGATGCCCAGCTCTATCGCTGTATCAATAAGCTCCAGGGCAAACGCTTCTCCCTGGTTTACAAAGGCCTCGCTGCCTAGGCCAATTTCGCTGACCCGTAATCCCGTTTTCCCCAGCTGGCGATACTTCATGGTCTTCTTCCCCCTGTCCATCATCCGGTTTTCCGGCGGTTCTCCGGAAAATCCCTTTGGCCCCATTATAAAGGTTAAACGTATCTCCAAGTCAAGAGAAAAAGTTCTTGGACTTTTCCCTTTTTCCAAACGGGGAGGGCCCGGAATCGACACCCAGTCCTGCAAGAACATCCCAGCCCAGGATCACGGCTTTGCTGACCTGGGCTGGGACAAGGGCAAGCTTTGTGCCCCCATCCCGCTAAATCCTTCTCCGAAGCAAACACCGGCTATAAAAGGCAGCAGCGTGTTCTCCGACGATGGGAAGAACACGCTGTTTTATTCCCGGGACCGCCCAGGAAAAAGTGTATTTTTTGGGGAAACATATTGACAAGCTCGCCCTTTCGCGCTACATTCTACCACAAAGCACCGATGTCTTGGAGACTCGGAGAAAGGGATGGAGATTGTATCATGTATGACGGATTGTCCAACAACATGGGGAACCTGCACCTGCTTTCCAACGCAGTGACTCGTTCCATCAGCCCGGAAAATTTTACAGGAGAAAAAGGAAAAGGGGCCATGTGTGAATTGGAACATGGCTCTGCCAAAGCAGCGGCTCGGGATTTGGGCAAAGGATGGAAGGTGAATCCCTATATCCATATTGCTCCTCACAGCACCTTTGAAATTGCCAACATCGAGGGCCCCGGCGCCATCCAGCACATCTGGATGACTCCTGTGGGAAAATGGAGGAACACCATTCTCCGGTTTTACTGGGACGACCAGGAAATTCCCTCTGTAGAATGCCCGGTGGGAGATTTCTTTTGCAGCGGCTGGCAGGACTTTTTCCAGATTTCCACTTTGGCAATATGCGTCAACCCAGGCAGCGGTTTGAACTGCTATTGGACCATGCCCTTCCGGAAAAAATGCCGGATCACTTTGGAAAACCGGGCCGAAGAAGATGTGGTAATCTACTACCAGATCGACTACACTTTGGGCGTGGTACCGGAAGACGCCGCCTATTTCCACGCACAGTTCCGGCGGATCAATCCCCTGCCTTATAAGGAGGTCTATCCCATTTTGGATGGCGTCCAGGGGAAGGGCCATTATGTGGGCACCTATCTGGCCTGGGGCGTCAACAACAACGGCTGGTGGGGAGAAGGAGAAATCAAATTCTACTTGGATGGAGATCAGGACTACCCCACCATTTGCGGCACAGGCACGGAGGATTATTTCTGCGGCTCCTATGACTTCGAAGATCCCTATCACCACCAAGGGTATCTGGAATTCACCACTCCTTACGGGGGATTCTATGAGGTCCATCGGGATGAGCTCTACAAGAGCCAAAAACGGTTCGGAATGTACCGGTTCCACATTGCGGATCCCATTCGATTCCATTCGGACCTGAAGGTAACCATCCAGGCCCTGGGATGGCGGGAAGGAGGCAGATATCTGCCCCTGCAAGATGACATCGCCTCCGTGGCCTTCTGGTATCAGACCCTGCCCACTCATCCCTTCCCCACCCTTCCCGACCGGGATTATCTGGAGATCATTTGAGGAAGGCCAACCGAAAAAAGGCAAAAAATAACGACGATCAGGGAGTGTCCTTTGAGGGCACTCCCCCTTTTTCGTTGATTTTCCCAACCCCCAGAAAACCCGGGCAAAAAAGAACCGCACTACTATATATAATTTTAACAAGAAATCTCGGAATATGTTAAAAAATTATAATTTGTATATCCACAAGAAGTGCTATAATATAGACAGCAGTGAGTCCCATGGGTCGGCCATCTGCCCTGTTTGCGATATTCCCACGGAAAAGGAGTGACACAGATGGAAAAAACGGAAAAGAAGCTGACTAAGTCCTCAAAAAGATGGGCGGTCCTGTGCGCCGCGGTGATTGTCCTTGCTGCCTGTGCCGTGGGAACGGTGCTCTGGTTTACCCGGCCTCCCACTCTGGAGGAGATGACGGCCAACATACCGGAAACCCCCTCGAAGGAATGGATGCAGCGGTATGTGGACCTGTCTCGACAAGATTTAGAGGAAACAATAAAGCAAAGGGTTGACGATCCCGAGGCTTGGCTGGCTTGGTATGAGGAACAGCCTTTAATTGACGAAATCGGCGGAGGAAAGTTCTTTATCGCGAAGTGGCTGGTCGCAATCCCCCAGGGATATACCGCCGGCCAAACAAAAACCGAAGATTATAAAGCGTACTATGTGCAAAAAGCAGTAGAAGATCCGGCGTTTCAGGCTGTGGTGGATTTGAAAGCGCCGGATTCACAGCAGTGGTGGGATTGGTTCCAGGCTCTGCCGCTTACAGACGCCTCTGAAACAAGCCAGTACTTGACCGCAAAATGGGTAGTAAACGTTCTCTTATCCTATGCGTATCCTTATGAGGAATTGAATGCCGCTTCTTATAATCTTTTTGATCCGTTCAATACTTGATGAAAAGAGCACAATCGCGAAAAAAGTTTCTATGGGAAAGCTCTCAGCGAACGCACCCGCTAACAGCGAAGGATGCATCCTTGGTCCAGCGTCACGATGGTAGCTGAGATGACCAAAAATAAACCCACGTCAAAACAGTGGGCAAAAAAGAACCGCACCCCACAAAAGTGAGGTGCGCATCTTGGGTCCAGCGTCACACTGGTGGCTTTACTGAACGAAAATGAACCCCTCTCCAAAAAGAGGAGCAAAGAATCCAGGTTTTATGCGATTTTCATAGAATTCCCCAAAAGGAAAATTACCACTGAACAAAAATGAACCCACACTCATTTTCAAAGTGACTAAGGCCGAGTGGATCGAAAATCCACAAGACAGATATATCATGGCGATATCACACATCAGAATTGCTAGCCAAGCTTCCCGACAAGTTCCTGCAAAAAACCGTTTACATCCCCAGATAGACAAACCATGGGGTAGAAAAGGTTCACGCCAGCAGGTCTAGCCTTTTTTACAGAACTGTAGAAGATGGCACGTTACTTACCAGTCCAGTTCTAAAGTCTGAATCAACCCGGAGTAGTGTCTTACTTGGCCTTCGAAGTCCTTTCCCCAGAGACACCAAAGAAAGAAACCTAGAAACTCAATTATATCCTTGTGTCTGGAGCTTCCACCTATAATTGAGTTTGATCTTCTTTTTCAGAGATGAAGAAGGCGGGCGTACTGGATAAACTTCGTGTCATCACTATATAAACCAGTTAATGATGCAATAAAACTTATGAAAACGCAAAATCCCAACCAATCCACAAGATAAAGTCTACTCGAATTGGCTGGGATCTCTTTTACGCTCTAGCCCCTAGCCCTATTACCACTATATGGAGGAAAGGCTATTGCTAGGCAATATTCTTTACCGTTCTCACTATACAGGCTACCAGAAACCTCCATGTAGGAGATTGTCTGTCGACAAGCTTTTCGTACAGCATCTTCATAGGACTCTCCTTTACCAAAAGAAGACCCTTTCAACTTTTCAAATACCTGTTGCTCTAATTTAGGTATGGTAAACAACTTTTTTTGACGAAGTATCACACTAGTGACTAGATTCTGCATATCAGCATGTCTTACGACTGCCTCTCCAGTTTTCACCTTACACATTCATCATGCACCTCTTTCTAGGTTCACATGAACCAAGCAGTCTATGGCGGAACCAAAATAAGAAATACGAACATATTATACGCCCTTGCTGTGGCAAAAGTCAAGGGCATTTTGCGATTTATCTGATGTATAACAAGTCCCTATAGTGCTGACCTTTACAAATTGCCCGTTTATCACTCTTGGTCAGAGAAAGGGGGCGGTGGAAAGAGATGATCGAATTCTTCCTTTAGTTCATGACCAATCTCAGTGCAGATTTCTTCGGTTAATTCTTCTAAAATGACATCGGATTGACTTGGATTCTTTAGGTTGACACAAACATTCATCCAAAGGTTGGCGGCTCGATAGTCCTGGAGGATAGGAAGAATAGTGTTATGAATGTCATATCTATAGGGACAACCTTTAGAAGAGTAGAGATAAATTGTGTCTTTTGGGGAAACAGAGATACCCAGACTTTTGCAGGCCCTATTAGGAGATATGATATAGTCTTTGATTTTCCCATTTTTACAATTATCATCTAGTACTTTCTTGATTATATCTTCACTTTGTACACCAAAATAATAGTAAAGACCATCAAAATCTGCCTTTGTTTGAATGGAACTTTGGAGTTGCTGGATGCGTAACAGTGACTCAACTGCTTCTTGGCTTTCGTTACCGCTTGTATTCATAAGTTTAAGATATTCATGCTCTAGGTGGTAATTCACTCGTTGCTTGGTTAGCCCCGCATATTTCAAAACTCCATCCATCACCTTTCCAGCATCTTTCTGACGCTTTAACAAGGTGTAATAATGTTTATGGTTTAAAAGAACCTCTTCTAGTGAATTCTTAAGAATTTGGATATCTTCTTCGCTTCTACCTGGGCGATCATTCCGCAACTCTTCTCTAGTCCCTTCATCACTGAGACAAATAAGAGCACTATGAAGGACTGAGATTAACCATGAATCGTTCCATTTTGCAACTTTATTTTCGGTGGCCTCAGTTCCCAGTGCAAAACCCAAGGCTTCCCACAACTCTTGAATTTCTGGGCAGATAGATCGCTCATCATCGCGAGAACGAAGATAATCTTCTGCTAATAACTTCACAGCCTTCTGAAGGAGTTGACTTGTTTTTACTGCTCGATGGTGATAATTAATACGGGCGAAAACCTTATAGCGCATGATTAATAGGTCGTCAATATCATCTGTCATTTTTTCAGGAAAAGCTACTGCAAAAGTATTCATTTTTGGCATAACCAGCTTAGCTGAGTAAATAATACGCTCATACGGTATGAAGCCCCAATCTACACCGGCATTCTGTGTATCACGGACAATATAATCCATGCGATCTGCATCTACAGGACCATCTATTATACGATGAAGGGCAGTGAATAAAGGAGTCTTTTCCAGCAGGATTGCATAAGTGAATTCAACCACGGTTACATAGTACAGAGCTTTAATTGTCTTGATTTTAACCACTTTCTCAGTGTTAAGCTCACAAAAAAGCTCTGTGAGAACGTTCAAAAAAGCATACTGGAGCATTTTCAAACCAATAGCTTCATGCAATTCAACCTTATCATTCTCTTCTTTTGTTTCCTGTGGCAGGAGAAGGGTAGGTCTGTTTTCTTTGTTAAGGAAAGGCTTAATCATGGCAGACAAACGATCCGCCTTTTTCTTTACAAAGCTTTTATCATCCGTCACACATCTGTTGTATAGATCCCTCATGGTCCATTCTATGACATGACTGAATGGAGGATGCCCCACATCATGAAATAGCGCCGCTAACCGGATAGCCTCAAGAACGCATTGGTACAGGAAAGAAGGCAAAAAGAGATTATTAGTGTCAGCTTCACCGTACAAGCCATAAAAGCAGACGCTTTGCCGGTCTAGTGCAACATCGTTGATTACACCTGTTTTTACTCCTTCAAACACAATTTTACTGACTTTATTGAAAGATGTACATGTGCTGACTGGGAGGGCAGAATTAAGTGAATCAGAAAACTTCGCATTGCACCAAATTGTACCGTTTAAAGCTATACGATCCGCAAAGCCTTCAACAATAGTCTTAAAGCTGCGCGAAAGTGCTTCGATCAACTTTACTTGGGTGTTTTGTTCTGCATTTTTCACAGAGGAAAAGAGCATCTCACCAGCCCTCTCCATGGTGCCAAGACAGTGCTCATATCGTTTAGTTCGATTGGTCGGAAAGGTCATATAAACTGTAGAACTCTGGTACACATCATGTAAACGATTAAAAAAGGGGGTTGACATCATCTGGGATTCAAATTGGCTCAAATAGATTGTCCCAGCAATATTATCTGTGATTTGCCGTAATTTTTGTTGTGTGATACCCATTAAAATCAAGCCACCCTCCACATTTGCTTATACATTATATTATAACTAATGTCAAATTTGTTGTCCAGATAAAATTGCTGATTGCGACATTTTTTGGATTTGCTCTTCTGGGTTAATTATGAATAGCTTTAAAAAGTAAATTGCCGAAGACTGATACAGTTATGCATTCCTGGTTATAAGGACAGCATACTGCTCTTGCGTAAATTGAAATGTAAAAATAGTGTGGAGGGGGATAGCATAATCCCACAACAAAATGTATGGACTGTGGCAATTTTAAGCTGCTGAGGAATTATGGGTTCAATTACTATCCGTTGACGAGCTGTTATTGAAAGAGCCCGCTGCTGGCTTTCACCAAGCAGCGTTTGCCATCCAGAATGGTCCAGCGCTTTCGGAGGTTGCCGTCACACGTCCAGTCCGGTGAGCGGAGGTCGATACCGCTGGTTTTGCTAAGTTTCCCCAGCAGAGCGTTCCCCACATCAGGGGAAAATTTGTTTTCAAAAAAGTTGACCTCATTCCAGGAAAGGCTGCCACCTGCTGGTTTTACCCAGTAGTGTTCGGACAGGCTCAGACCCAAGTTTCTGGAAATCACCTTCTGTGGGTCGGGGAAACCCAATTGGCTGAGGGCCTCCACTAACCCAGAGCGGGCGGAAGGAATGAACCGGTCTGACCACCATGTGTTGAGGGCAGCCCGGTCGGCCTTGCCCTGGACGGCGGGAACCCCCACCGGCAAATTCTCCCTATGGGCCAGTTCCCCTACAAGGGGAATTTTCGTCCCGCCATCATCCAAGACTATTTCCACCACGGGTCTGTCCTTGTGCATTAGGGTGTAGTTCACGAGTACCGCCTCCTTCCTATTTGTAGTATACAGGATGAAGGAAGCAGAATCAACGAAATTACCACGCCATGCTAGGCTGGTAAGACTGTTCTTCTTCCTCGTCCTGAGAATCGTCCTGGTTATCAGATTCATCCCAGGCCTCTTCCTCGTCTTGGGATTCCTCATCCTCCAAGGAGCCCTCCTGTTCTTCCTCCAACTCGCCGTCCTCCACATCTTCTATTCCATCGGCTACTTCGCTGCCCTCGAACACTCCTTCCGCTTCCAGGGCTTCTTCCTCCCAGGCTTCCTCTGCCCCGTCATCCTCCTGGGGCACTTCCTCGGAACCGGCCTCAAAATCGTCCACGGGGGCGGCGTCCTCCTGGGCTGCGGGTTGTTCCTCCAGTTCGCTGCCGGGGCCTTCCTGGGCCTCCTGGGGGGCAAACTCGTCCTGGATTTCTTCCTCCATTTCTTCGTCCTCGACTTGGTCATCCGATTCTTCCTCGACCTCCTGTTCTGCTGGGTGGCTGGCCTGATACTGGGCCTCGTCCTGCTCCAGTTCAGCTTCAATGAGCCCTACCACGAATTGCTTTTGCGTCATGCGGTTTCGCTCCAAGTAGGCTTTCACACGCTGAAACAGGCTGTCCGGCACTTGGAAGGCCAGGGTTCTCATACGTTCCATATTCTTATCCTCCTGTGTGATTTGAATTTTGGGATGCAGCTCGTTGTCCACAGCCTGGGCGATGAATTCTCCCATGGTCATGCCGTGGGCCTCTAGGTAGGCTTTTACTTCCGCGTGAAGGTCAGCGGGGATCTTCACGGTGATCCCTTTCATTTCAGGCAAAGTTGTCACTCTCCTCTAAGTAATTTTGCATGGCCTGGAGGAGCAAGTCCTCCAGTGGGATTTCCAGCTCCGCCGCCCGGTCCAAGAGGGCGGCGTACTGGGCTTCGGTGAGTTGGATGGTGTAGGTGAAATCTATTGAAATCATCCCCTTTTCAGTTTTTAGGTGGGCAGACCAACTTCCCCTCCGAACAGGTCGAGTTGACCGGTTACATTGCGATCCTCCATCCACCAGCGGAAGACCTCGTCTGCTGAGTGCCAGGAGTTTAATTTACCCTCTGTCCATCGTCTATGGAGCATTTTGTCAAAAGCGGTCCGGTAGAGCTTTTCAAAAGCAGGCCATACGCGAAATTCCCGGTACCGGACTTTCCCCGCCATAGGACAGCCAACGCAGCCCACCCACTGAAAACCCAGATTGTATACGGGGTTGACGTCCACCTTGGCGTCCCGCAGGAGCGACCCCACGTCTGAGTCACTCCAATCCACGATTGGATGAATCTTTATTTCGGCTTTCTGCTGGCAGGGGGCTACGATCCGTTCATCACCGTTGTCGAAGTCAAAGCGTTGGACCTCTCTGCGACTGCTGCCCTGCTGCTCCGCCACGGCGGAGTCCTTTCTGTTTTGACTCTCCGCGGCCCGGACGCCAAGTACCACCGCCCGGTGCGGCGCACCGCTCTCTTTTAGAACTTGGCAGCAGTACCGCTGTTTCCGGGTGGGGGGCCAGCCCTTCTGGACAATCAAGCTCCACATACTGGTGGGTTTTCCTCGGTAAAGGGGTTTGTGGAAAGCGCAGGCAATACCCTCCAACTCCAGTTGACGAAACACTTTCCGAACGTGATAGATGGTTTCCGGAGCGTCCGCTGTGGTCAGGTGGTGGATGACCTCCAGTGGGATGTGTGCACGCCGGCACAGCTCTAAGCAGACCTCGCTGTCCTTGCCGCCGGAGTAGGCCAATAGCAGTGGTTTCTGGTAATAGGCGGCGCTTAGTTCCGCAGCCAGATGAATGCGCCGGATTGCTTGGGCTTCTAAATCCATTTCACGTCATCCCCATGCCTGGTCCCTGGCTCTCGCTTAAAAATTCCTCCGGGTCAATATTCCACAGGTCGCAGCCAAGTTCCACCGCCTCCTGACCCGTGGGAATGTACTCCTGGGTCACAGTCCCGTTTTTGTAGGTGCGCTCTCCGCAGTTGTGGCCAATGTCCTCATCCGCCCAGACATGATGGATCGTGATGGAGGGGAACATCTCAGAGAGTTTCTCCATGACGTGTTTTGGCGCATTCCAGGCTGTCAGAAAGGACAGCCTGCCATCTGCCACTTCCCCATGGCTGGCGTTCCACTTGGTACCCCAGTTTTGAATGCGCCACTCATACCAGGTGGGACATCCATAATTCTGGAGATTGTGAAATGCCTGCTTTCCCAACTTCCACTCTTCCCGATCGATTTCCGGATGGGCGGCGAGATACTGTTGTTCCAGTTCCGTGTGGAAACCGGTATCCGCTACGAACCCTAGGTATTTCCTAAAACCCGCAGCAGTGCGCGAACCAGCCTCTATTTCCAGTTCCGAGGGCATGGGGATCAGCTTGTTAAAATCCACGGGGCCATTTTCACCCTTGATGGCCGAAAAAAGACGGTCGACCTGTGCTGGGTCGCCGTCAAAGGAAAGAATGTTCTTGACATAATTGGGCATGGAAGCCTCCTTTTCACTTTATGGATTGAATGTAGAAAAAGACACGAAGGGATACTTCACGCTCTGTTTTACATGGTCATGGACGGCCCATTCTGTGATTCTTCCTGCTCTGGTTCTAGGTGCCGTTCCCACTGTGGGGAGTCTGCATATTTCATGTATTCCTCCAAGCACGCAAACGCCTTGTACAACTCCGCCCACTTGGGGTTGTTGGAGACCTCTGTGTACTCATACACGGGGCTTCCGTGGTGGCTCACATCCTCGCCCCGCATCAGCCTGCCCTCTCGCACACAGAGGAAGGTGTTGTAGGAATCCTCAAACCCCAGGCCGGTCTTTAGGGCTTGGAAAGCCTCTTCCATGCTGATGTAGACCTCCTGGAAAGCAACGCCTTGCACTTTCCAGTTTCTATTTGCTGTGGATCTCATGTCTGTATTCCTCCTTGCTCTGAGAATAGAAAAAGCCCCCGCTGGGTGAAACAGCGGAGGCAATCCTGTTGCATTGTGCTCTTTTTTCTGATATGATGGTCTTGCGTGGGAAACCACGCGGGAGTCTGCCAGAAAACGGTAGGCGGTTAGCCCTCCCATAAGCGGAGGGGTCGTCCTCCATAAACCGAGAACGAAATTCTTTTGGGGAATAGCCACAAGACTGTTCCCGCCCTCCGAAAGGGGGGGATTTCCATGTACATGACGCTCGCTGACTTTTGTCAGATTATGCTCATGCTCATTGCGTTCGCGGGGTTTCTTTGGACCCTGTGGACGTACTGGAACAAAGGAAGATGACCGCCCCAGCCAAAGGTTACGGTCATCTTCGATGATTATTCCTGAGGGCTAAACCGTCTTACCGGCAGGCTCTCTTTCTATCTCTATTATAGTCCCAAATAGGGGCAATGTCAACCAGCGCCAGCCCTGCGGGGTTGGTTCTTTTTCTAGGATCAGTATAGCAATTCATCGGGGCATTGTCAACCCATTCACATTCCCATCGTTTGCTGCTGTTCCATGATCTCTTGCTCCGCCAGTTCTAGCCCGTGGGCCAGCCTGGGGTCTGCCGCCACATCCTCAAAGGAAAAGCCCAGGGAGTCCAAGGCATCCTCCGCTGTGCCGGTGTAGCTGTACTCGTGATTTTCCAGCTCATAGAGGAACATATCCTTGATGAATCCCTCCCCGGTAGGGTCTGCGTCAATAGCGGCTTGAAGCTCCCTATGGTGCCGGGTAAATGTCTCATGCATGAGGGGAGCATCCTTTTTCTGGATGAAGCCTCCAAAGGGAATACGAGCGATCTTGTCCAAATCCATTTTAGGCCGAAGCCCCCACTCCTTCATGATTTCCCGGAACTGCTCTTGATTGAAAGCAAACCGTATAGGGAGGGCGTTCACTTCCTTCTGCTGGCGATCCCGCAAGACTTGATATTGGTTGATAAACTCACCTCCCCTCTAAGATGGGAACCACCCTCCGATTCCCATCCTTGAACGTAACCTCCAGATTCTCCGGCGATTCCACCCGCACCGTCTCCACAACTTTGCGCACCAGGAGGTCATCGAAGGAGAGGTCGTTTTCCTTGAATTTCTCCAGCAGGGAGCCGATCTCGGCCATTCTCGCCTCGTCCACCGCCTGGGTCTTTTGCACGGCCTGCACCCCCTTCAGCTGGGCCTGAAGCTGCTCCAGCTCCTGCTTGATGCGGGCAAACTGGAAGTCGTACTTGCCGTCGTCGTTCTCGGCCAGGGCCCTGGCGATGAGGTCTTTTTTCTCTTTCTGCAACTCGTTGATCTTGGTGCGGATGGCGTACTCGCTGTCCGCTGTCCCCGGGGTCAGCACCGAGCGGATGCTCTGCATGGTAACTTCCAGGGCTTTATCCTTGTGGATGTATTGTTTTGAGATGGCTTCCATGACGGCGGATTGGAGTTTGTTTTCCTCCAAGGTGGGGGAATCCGGGCAGTTGGATTTGCCGTCCAGCCGGGTGCCACAGCGCCACATGATTTGCTTTTCGCATTTCCGGTACCAAGTGACCCGGCGATAAAGCGCTCCGCACTTGCCGCACACTACCAGGGTGGACAGGGCATATTTGCCGCTGTACCGTCCAAAGGGAGTTTTCGCTTTCTCAGAAGTGGGACGTTTTGCGCTGCGCTTCGCCAGTTCTTCCTGTACCCGGTCGAACACCTCCGGTTCCAAAATCCGGGGCAAAACGCCCTCTACATAATACTTGGGGAGGTCGCCGTCATTCTGCACCGCTCGGTCGGAGAACAGACTAGGCCGGTAGGTTTTTTGGAGGAGGGCGTCCCCTTTGTACTTCTCATTGGTGAGGAGGGAGTGTAGAGTGGCGGTGCTCCAGGTGTCCTTGCCTTTGGGGCTGGGGATCTGCCGTTGGGCCAGCTTGTCCACGATGGTATGGAGGCTGTCCCCGTCCAGGAACCACCGTGCGATTTGTCGGATGACCTTAGCTTTTTCTTCATCGATTTCCACTGCGCCCTCCTGCCCTTTGCGGAACCCGTACAGGTTGGGGCCGATGGAGATGGTGCCATTCTCGTAGGCTTTCCGCAGCCCCCAGCGCACGTTGCCGCTGATGGATTCTGACTCAGATTGGGAGAATGCCGAGTGGAAGGCCAAAATCAGCTCGGAATTCATGGTGCGTGTATCCACGGCCTCCTTCTCGAACAGCACCCCGATGCCTCGCTCCCGCAGGGCGCGGATGGTGCGGAGCACGTCCACGCTGTTGCGCCCGAACCGGGAGACAGATTTACATAATATTAGGTCGATGCGCCCCTCCCGGCAGGCTCGGAGCATCCGCTTAAAATCCTCCCGGCGCTTCATACTGGTGCCGGTGATGCCCTCGTCGGCGTAGACGCCGGCGAATTTCCACTCTGTTTTGCTGTTGATTTTCTCGGTGTAGTAGGCAAGCTGGTTTTTGTAGCTGTTGATCTGTTCTTCCGAATCGGTGCTCACCCGGCAGTAGGCTGCCACCCGCAGCTTTTGACGGGACGCATTGCCCGATTCCATTCGCTTTGGGGTAGCAGGAATGATGGTGACCTTCCTCGGCTCCCGTGGGACAGCGGACTTCACGGGGCGTCACCTTCCCCGATGAACACGCCGTTTTGCAGCTTCAAGAGGATCTCCCCTTTCC
>ENA-OPRS01000499-OPRS01000499.1-human-gut-metagenome-genome-assembly--contig:-NODE-499-length-24421-cov-3.079496_pt1 | contig 24421 bp, 21 predicted proteins | sample MGYA00241795_ERZ501881 | MGnify/ENA primary metagenome ERZ501881 (study PRJEB25962, sample SAMEA2042440) | human gut metagenome | biome: human gut; feature: human-associated habitat; material: faeces... | reverse complement strand
GAGGGGCTCGTCCCTCAGGCAGATGGGGGCCTGGCTGCACACGCTGCGGGCCAGAGCCACACGCTGCCGCTGGCCGCCGGAAAGCTCCCGGGGTTTCCGTTTCAGATACTGGGTCAGGCCCAGCATGTCGGCAGCTTCTTCCAGTCGCCGTTTTTGTTCAGCCTTGGGCACTTTTTTTACATCCAGACCAAAGAGAATATTGTCCTTGACAGTCATGTGGGGATAGAGGGCGTAGTTCTGGAATACCATGGACAGATTCCGGTCCTTGGGAGGCATGTTGTTGGCCAATTTTCCGTCGATTTTCAAAGTGCCGTCGGTAATGTTTTCCAGACCGGCGATGATCCGCAGCAAAGTGGACTTGCCGCATCCGGAGGGGCCCACCAGCACATAGAATTCGCCTTCCTCCACGTCCAGGCTGATCTTTTCCAGAATATTGGTTTTTCCATCATAGGATTTTGTCAAATCCCGGATTTCGATTTTGCTCATGCCATTACAGTCCTTTCCACGCACCGAAAAAGTGCATCACGTTCAGATCTTCCTCCAGGTCAGAGCCATGGGCGCCGTGGCCATTCTCGTTGGTGTGAATGCCGTGGTCGGTGGCCCAAACCACCAGGGAATCCTCCTGCTTCCAGCTCTTTTCGGCAGCGGTGCAGAGTCGGTCAAAAGAGGCAATATGATTTTTCAGAGCCTGAAGGGATTCCTGGGATTCCGGGAATGTCCGGTGCATCACATCGTCATATTCCTGGTTATATACCACAACCACTTCATACTGGCCTTCCCGGATCAGCTCTTCCGCTTTTTCAGTGACTTCACCGTCATAGGGCAGGATGTAGTAATCAATTCCTTTCCGCTCCTGGAACAGAATGGCCATGCTGGAATCTGCCACAGCCACAAGGGCGGTCTTTTTGCCTGCGGCTGCCAGACAGTCAAAGAGGGATTCCTGCTGGAGCAGATGTTTTTCATACTTTTGAATGCCATGTACAGCGGGTTCCACGCCGGTGTACATGGTGCCAAAGCAGACGGGGGTGACGGAGGGGAGCACGGTACATACCGGTACGCCCAGCTGGGTGTGCCGCAATACAGGGGCATACCAGTTGGTGTACTTTTGGAACAGCCACATGCCTACTGCGTCCGGGTTGTAGATGAGCACCCGCTTGGCGGTGGTGATTCCCTGATGCTTCATGGTTTCTTCCAGCAGAGGGAAAGCTTTGCCCGCTTTCTCGGGTGCCGGGACGCCCATGCTGGCAGCCATAGTTGCTGCAAACTGGGTCATAGAAATGGCGTTATTCATGAGATTTCCTACTTTCCTTTTGAGTTTTCACTTTCCGTTTAACCGAGGCAAATTATATCGGCCTTTTGTTAAGAATTGAGACTTGGTTTGATAAAAGCTTGTGGATAGGGTTGTAAAAAGTGTATTAAGCAGAGTAGACTCTTTGAGGCGTTTTGAACAAGATCATTAAATTGAAGAAAGGTTTGTCACGAAAAATGTGTCATTGTACCAAGGAAGGAAAGCAGCCTCTTTTTCTGCGGAAGAGTCCCAAGCCAGAGAAAAGCTCTTCCGGGAGCAACCACCCCCAACATGGGTGGTACGTGCTCAGACAGGTAAAAAAAGAAGAGGTAAGCACAAGGCTTACCTCTGTTGAATGTATCTCTTTCTATAATGTGGTGGAACTGGGTGCGAACTCTTTTTTTCAGGAAACCCTCAAATGTTGAGGAGCACCAGTGCCCCCAGAATCATTCCCACGGCTCCCAGCTGCCGGCGGTTTAACCGTTCCCGGAACAGCAAAAAGCTTGCCACACTGATGACCAAAATCACCCCTACACTGAATGAGGGGTAAACCAAAAAGGCAGGGAGCTCCGTAAGGGCGGCCAAAAGCAGCCGGGAGGAGAGAAAATTGGGCACTCCCACCAGCACTCCAAACAGCAAGTCCCGGCGGTTAATGGGCCTGCGTTCCCGTATCAGGAGGATCAGGGTGAGCAACCCGGCAAAGAGGAAAATGTAGAACACAAAAAGCCCGTCATCTTGCCTGCTGCCCAATTGGGTAAAAATTTTCGACATGCTGTCACTGCTGCCATTGAGCAGTAAAGTCAGCACAAGGGGGATCAGATAAATCCCTTTGGCGGAAGGCCCCCTTTGGTGTTTTTGAGGCAGACCGTTCATCACAACGGCAGCTGCCACTGCCAGGGCAACTCCAAGGCCTTGAACCAAAGTGGGCCGTTCGTGAAACAAGGCCACGGACAGGAAAATGGGCACCAGGACTCCCAATCGGGTGAATACCGAAGAGAGTATGGCCCCATTTTTGTGAATACTGTATCCGTTGGCAGCCAGGGAAGCCAAGTAGAAAATTCCCGCAATGGCGCCCAGCCAAAGGGGTGTGGGATCCCCGTTATACAGGGACTTGGGTTCCATGGTGAGAAACGCCAGCAGCGCACAGGTAACATAGTTGATAAAGTACACACCGTAGGCGTAGTTGGAATTCAAATACTTCAAGACGATGGCCAACACCGAGCTGGAAAGCATGGCCAAAAGCAAAAAAAGCATATTCTTTTACCCCTCTCATCATTCCGCAGCAACCTACTTACTATACTCCATTTCTCCTCAAAACGCAAAGTTTTTTGAAAATGGGGGAGATTCCACGATTCGGGATGGGCTATCCGGGTGGGCCAGGGAAAGGAACTGAGGGGGGGGGGAAGACCCGCAAAAAAGAGAGACAACCGGGGGGTTATCTCTCTTTTCAGGGGGCAATCCCAAGAAGAATGCAGGATTCGCTCCAGTGGGGGGATACTGCTTTGGGAACAGGAATATCCTGTTTTCCTTTGCCGGCAGACCCTTCCTCTTTTGATTTTTAGAACATTTCCGGATGCTCTTCCAGGTAGGTTCGAAACACCTCCAGGAACAGAGGAACGGCGGGATTGGTGATTTCCCGTTCCCAGGCGATGGCAAGATCCAGATCCTGGCTGCTGTCATTGAGCAAAGTAAACGCCAATTGATTGGTCTGCATATAATGGCGGCTCCGGTAGGGGAGAATGGAGATTCCGGTTCCCGCCTCCACGGCTTGCAGCAGATTTTCATAGAGATCATATTGTTCTGTAACCTGCGGATGAAATCCCAGCTGGGTGCACAGTTCTGCAATTCGTTTGTTAAGATACCGGGCGTGGTTGGGAAAGAAAACCAGAAAGGGTTCTTTGGCCAACTGATTAAAATCCAAAGAGGGCTGCTGCAAGGCAGGGTGGTCTTTTCGGGTGACAAGACACAGGACATCCGTCTGGATCTTTTTGATTTCCAGGGAAGGGTACTTCATCAGGTCGGACATGATGGAAAAATAGATGTCCGCGTCCCGGCGGGATACGCTTTCAGAGATGACGTAGGCATCCTGGCGGATCAATCGGATTTTCACATGAGGATATTGGACATGGAACTGATTGACGATGTCCGACAGAAAATAATGGGTTGCCGCTGCCAAATGGCAGATGCGCAGCATGGCAGGCTGCTGCCGGGCCAAAGCCAGTTTTTGCTTTGCTTGGTCGATCAATTCCAAAATCGCTTTCGCATCTTCCAGAAACAGAGCACCGCTTTCGGTGAGGGCCACCTTTTTGGTGTTGCGCACGAAGAGCTCGGTGTCCAGCTCTCTTTCCAGCATTTTGATCTGATGGCTGATGGCAGGCTGGGAGAGATAAAATTCCTCGGCTGCCCGTGAAAAATTTCGGTATTTAGCCGCTGCTACAAAGTAGGCAAGTTGTTTTGTGTCCATGGCAGTCACCCCCGTTTTTTCCACATATAAATTCTTTTTATCAATCACGCAAAAATACTTGTATTTCAAAAATAAATGGGACTATGTTAAAATTATAACATAAAAACAAAGGCGTGTAAATCACGGCTTATGACCATAAACCCTATGGAAAAAATCAGGAGGTAAACATGGCATTTAAAGTAATGGGCGTAACTGCCGGAAGAAAGAACAGCAACTGTGAAATCCTGCTGAAGGAAGCCCTGTTGGCTTGCCAGGAGATGGGCGCCGAAGTGCGGATGATCAACCTGAAGGATTACAACATTGTTGACTGCACTGGATGCACCGCCTGCACCATGGGCATGTCCATGGGAAAACACACCGGATGCACCCTGGACAAAGTGGACGACAAAAAGCGGATCATGGACGTGATGCTGGACCAGGACGCTGTGATCTTTGCAGCTCCCACCTACGATCTGATGCCTTCTTCTCTATTCCTGAAGTTCATGCACAGAAACCTGGCCTATGAATCCGCATTCCTGACCAAGATTGGCGCCATTGAGCCTCGGGATCGTGTGGGCGCTCTGATTGCCGTAGGCGGTTCCACCCGTTCCTGGCAGTCCATGGCCCTGGAGTGCATGCAGGCTACCACCTTTACCAACAGCTTTAAAGTGGTGGACATGTACATGGCAACCCAGGTTTCCGCTCCTGCCCAGGTACTGCTGTACGATGAGAAAATTGCCCGGGCCCATGAGATGGGTGTCAATGTCATGAAGGCGCTGGAAACCAAGCCGGAAGATCGGAAATGGCTGGGAGATCCCGATTACGGATGGTGCCCCAACTGCCACAGCAACGCCCTGTGCCTGGGACAGCCCCAGTGGAAGGGTTTGCAGTATCCGGTGGAGTGCGTGGTCTGCGGTGCCGGCGGCGACCTGGAGCGCACCGAGGACGGCAGATGGAAGTTCGTGATTGCGGAGAACGGTTTGGAGCGTGACCGCACTACCGAAGAAGGCCGCGGCGTGCATTGCGATGAGATTGCCGAGACCCAGGGGGGATTCTTTATGGATCCCAAGAAGCGGGAAGAGGTTGCGGCAAAGCTGCCCAAATATAAGAATTTGAAGTTCTCGGAACTGGATTGATCAATACGAAACCCAAAATTCAAACTATAAAAGAAAGAGGGAAAACAGTATGGAATTTAAACATTTGCTGAGCCCGATGAAAGTCGGAAATAGGGTTTACAAGAACCGTATTGTGAGCGCTCCCATGGCATTCAGCCTGATTGCGCAGAACCCCATTGCCGCGGAAGTGTCTTACCGGAAACTGGAAGGACCTGCAAAGGGCGGCAACGCCTGTGTGATCCTGGGCGAGACGGACATCAATTTCCGGGATGCCGTTCGGATCCCCGGTTTCCGTCCCTTCGACTTTGCCAAGCCCGAAGAGGATATGGAGACCTTCAACGCGGTGAAGACCTATGCGGACCGCATCAAGAAGCATGACTGCATCGCTCTGGCTGAGCTGGTGCACCCCGGCAAGGAGAAGGTGCCCTTCAACGACCAGCAGGAGGCCATCGGCCCTGTGGACTGTGTGAACTCTGCCGGTGTTCCCGTGCGCGCCATGACCAAGGAGGACATGGACCGCATCGCCAACGATTTCGCGGTGGCCGCTACCTACATGCAGAAGGCTGGTTTTGACGGAATCCTGGTTCACGGCGGCCACGGCTTCATCTTTACCCAGTTCCTCTCTCCCTTGATCAACACCCGTACCGACGAGTACGGCGGCTCTTTGGAGAACCGTGCCAAGTTCCCCATCCAGATCTGCAAGGCCATCCGGGAAGCTGTTGGCCCTGACTTCCTGTTTGAGCTCCGCATTGACGGCACCGACCACCAGCCCGGCGCCATCACTCCCGAGGAGACCGGCCGGTTCATTCAGATGGTGGAGCAGTACCTGACCTCTGTACATATCACCTGCGGCATCTACGAGGAGTCTGTCAAGTCCGGCACGGAGTCCAGCATGTTCCACGACCACGGCCTGAACATCGAACAGGCTGCCATTGTGAAGAAGTACACCTCTCTGCCCGTAGGCGCTGTTGGCGGCATCAACTCTCCTGAGCAGGTGGAGCAGGCCATTGCCGATGGCAAGATCGACTTCGCTGTGTTCGGCCGTCAGATGCTGGCCGATCCCAACTTTGCACAGAAGTGCATGAACGGCGATGCCGCTCAGATCCGCCGTTGCCTGCGCTGCTATAAGTGCTTCCCCGGCTCTCCCGAAGAGGGCTACGACGATCTGCCCTTCACCAGCGAAGAACTGGCCGTATATGTGGGACACTGCACCATCAACCCCATGGCTCACCTGGCCTTCGACGTGGACCAGCTTCCTCCGGCGGAGAAAGGTCCTCAGAAGGTGCTGATCATCGGTGGCGGTATTGCTGGCCTTCAGGCAGCCATCACCGCAGCAGATCGCGGCCACAAGGTGACCCTGGTAGAGAAATCCGATAAGCTGGGCGGCCTGCTCTACTTCACGGATGTGGATATCGACAAGCCCGACCTGCGTAACTTCAAGGATATGATGATTCGGGAAGTGAAGCGGCACAATGTGGAAATCCGCATGAACACCGAGGCCACTCCCGAATTTGTCAAGGAGTTTGCTCCTGACGCTGTGGTGATTGCAACCGGTTCTTTGCCTGCATGTCCTCCCATCAAGGGCATTGAAAACGCCAAGCAGGCTATGTCCGTGTATGATGGAACCTGCCAGCCTGGCAAGAAGATCGTGATGATTGGCGGCGGCCTGGTAGGCTGCGAAACCGGCCTGTACCTCCAGAAGACTGGCCATGAAGTGACCGTGGTGGAAATGCTGGATCGTGTGGCCAATGAGTCCTTCGGCATGTACCGTGAGGCCCTGATTTGGGAGATGGAGAAGAACCACATGACCATGCTGCCCAAGACCAAGTGCTTGGAGATCACTCCCAACAGCGTGAAGATCGAAAATGCCGATGGCGTTCAGGAGCTGGAAGCTGACACGGTGTTGTACGCACTGGGCATGAAGTCCGTAGATTACAGCGCTCTGAAAGAGGCGGCTGGCGATGCCCAGGTATTCGTAATCGGCGATGCCATCCATCCCGGTAAGGTGGACCAGTGCACCAGAACCGGTTATATCGCAGCTCTGAAGATCGGAGCCAGCGAGGAATCCATCAAATTCATCCAGGAATAATCGTTTCGTATAGAAACAAAATCAAGCAGGAAACCGGAAGAGTCAAAAGGCTTTTCCGGTTTCTTTTTTGTACCTGGAAAAACAGGGCCCCCAAGATTTTGCCAGCAAAATGGAAGAAGCATATTGACAGCAGCTAGGGAGGGTGCTATACTCATTTCAAGATATATACCGGTATACCGGTATATAAATCAAGCTGGAATTTTGACAGAGGAGATGTCTTTCATGAAAACAAGGAAAATGGGATCCCTGGTTGTTTCGGAAATCGGCATGGGATGTATGCCTTTTTCTCATGGTCACGGAAATCCCCCTCCCCGGCAGGAAAGCATCCGTTTGATGCGTCTTGCTCACGAGTTGGGTGTGACCCTGTACGACACTGCTGACGCCTATGCCGACGGCCACAATGAGATTCTGGTAGGGGAGGCCCTGAAGCCCATTCGTCATGAGGTATGCCTTTCCACCAAATATAATCCGGAGCTGCACCCTGTGACGGATCCCACCAAAGGCACCGTAAAGGAGCAGATTGAAAGCCGTTTGGACGACTCTCTCAAGCGTCTGGGCACCGATTATGTGGATCTGTACTACATGCACCGTGTCACCGATGATGTGCCTCTGGAAGAGGTGGCCGGATACATGGGGGACTTTATCAAGAAGGGAAAGATCCGGGCCTGGGGCATGTCCCGTGTCACTGCAGAGCAGATTAAAATTGCCAACGCTGTAACGCCTGTTTCCGCCATTCAGAACGAATACTCCATGCTGGAGCGCTCTCCCGAGAAGGACGGTGTCCTGGATACCTGTAAGGAGCTGGGCATCGGTTTGGTGCCCTACATGCCTTTGGCTGCAGGTTTTCTGACCGGAACCATTAAGCCTGGCCAGGTATACACCAACGATGATGCCAAACGTTTTTCCAAACGGTTTAGCGACGAGGCTATCAAAAAGAATCAGCCCCTGTTGGAGATCCTGGATAAGATGTCCAAGAAAAAGGACTGCAGCTATGCCCAGATGGCCATTGCCTGGCTGATGCACATGGGGGACAATATTGTTCCGATTCCCGGCATGATGACCGAGCCCATGATCCGAGAGAATCTGGATATCGCCAAGATTCAGCTGACTCCTGAGGAAATGAAGGAGATCAACGCCAGCATTGACAAGTGCGATCTTTACACGGAGTGGGACGAGGAGTGTATTGGAAAGCTGAAGGAGGCTCTCAAGAAAGAGGGGTACGAGCCCGGTAAAAAGAGCTGGGGATACGACTGATTTCTGGCCTGTTATTAAGTGAGCAAAACATTCTCTTTTTACGGGAAGACGGCAGCGAAAAGTTGCCGTCTTCTTGTGTTCTGGGAAAGTGTGGAGTATAATCAAAGGGTCAACGAGAACCCATGTGGGGTGGAGGTATTTCATGTCTTTTTTATTGAAGGACCAAGCGTACGACAAACTGATTCAATTGATCAACGAGGGAAAATTGAAATACGGTGAGACCTATTCCTTAAACGCCCTGGCCCAGGACCTGGAGATGTCCCGGACGCCGGTGCGGGACGCCATCCAAAAACTGGCCGATGAAAACAGGATCGATGTGCTTCCCAGCAGAGGGATCCGGTTGCACCAGATGACGGTAGAGGAGATCACTCAGCATTATCATTTCAGTACGGCCATAGAAGGGTACTGCGCAGCCAGTCTGGCAAATGCTTACCAGGAGGACAACAAACGTCCGTATCTGCAAAAAATGCAGGAACTGCTTACCTCCATGTGGACTTTAGCGGACAGTGACCAGGCGTTTGGGGAATTCTTCTCTTTGGACCAACAGTTCCACCGGGAGCTTCTGGAGTCCCTGGGCGACCCGTATTTCAGCAGTTTGGAAGATTCTCCCATGGGATTTTACAGTCACCCGGAGCTCCAACAGTTTACGGGGAAAATCTCTCGAAAGGACATCTGTCAATGCCATCAAAACATTTTGGACGCCATTGGTGCAGGGGATCCGGAAACGGCCTATCGATGCGTGATGGATCACGCGGCGCTGATGTATCGTGCACTGTCCTGAGAGAATCTCCATAAGGACCTGTGGAGAAATCCAGCCCTCTCAGTTTTCATCAGGCCCACTCTCGGGACGACGTGTCAGGGAGTCAGAAAGCTAGAACTGGCAGAAAAACGTAAGGAATACATTAACCAGGGGGATTTGTTTATGAGTGCAAAATATTGTCAGGAATGTGGTACAGAGCTGGTTGAGAAAGAGTTGGAAAATGAAGGGAACATTCCTTTTTGTCCCCAGTGCAATCAATATCGTTTTCCCATGTACAATGTGGCAGTGAGCATGATTGTGATCAACCGGCAGACAAATAAAATCTTGCTGATTAAACAATATGGGCATCCTTTTTACATTCTTGTCGCCGGCTATGTGAATCGGACAGAGTCCTTGGAACATGCTGTGGCAAGGGAAATCAAAGAAGAAACGGGAATGACGGTATCCCATATCCGGTTCAATCGGACCAGGTTTTTTGAACCCTCTAATACCTTGATGTGCAATTTTACCGCTTTCGTGGAAGATGACAGTCAGTTGTCCGTCAATGGGGAAGTGGACGACTACCAGTGGTTTACACAGGAGGAAGCCCGCAACAACATTTTGCAGAATAGTTTTGCCTCCCATTTTTTGAATGCCTATCTGGATGAGCAAGCATAAACTTTACCTCTCTTTCAAAAATTTATTAGATTTTTCAGGCGGAGAAATCCAAAATCTCTGAAAAAACACAAGGCCGGGAGCGATCCCGGCCTTTGGCATCGGATGAGACAGGTTTGGAAAAAACTCTGAAAAAGGGAGCGGATGAAAGAACAAAGCACATGGTTTCAACCGGAAATGCAGGGTAAAACTTTTGCATCTTCACTTCTCTTTGAACAGAGTGTTACTCACTTTAAAATGCAGCTTCGATGCCAATGAGATTCAAAAATAACCAACACTACTCAAATATGAGAATGCTTTTTCGATAAAATGCAAGAATCGAATATTGATCCTTCATTTTAGGTTGACATTCCCCTAAAGTGTGCTACAATGAAGGCAACCCAAAAGAAAGCCGTTAAAGCAAAGGCGCTTTGGTCTCAAAGACGAGATCAAGGCGCCTTTTCTCTTTGGCTCGGGGAATAACAGCGGGGGTGAAAACTCATGAAAAGAAAGTTTACGGCAATTTTGTTGGCTCTATGCGTATGTGTTTTAGGCGTCGCGTTGACTGGTTGTGGAAACAGTGCTGATTCTTCCAGCGGCGGCTCTTCCGGAACGGAAACCAGTGGGGCAGAGACCACTAGCACATCGGCAGATACCACCACCATAACCGTGGGAATTGGAAACTCTTTCTTTCCCTTTTGCTATTTGGACGAGAATGAAGACATTGCCGGCTACGACTATGAGGTGATGAAGGCAGTGGGGGAGAAGCTCGCCGATAAGTACACTTTTGTGTACACACCCGATGCGTTTAACAACCTGCTGGTCGGCTTGGATACAGGGGCGTATGACATTGCCATTCATCATTATGGTTATACGGAAGAACGAGCAGAGAACTATCTTTATGCCAACGAACCGGACTTTTATACCGGGCCTTTCCGTATTGGCTATCTGAAGGGCAGAACGGACATTACCGATTTTGATTCCTTAGACGGGAAGACCGTTGTGACCGGCGCTGGTTCTATGGCAGAGACCTTGATCCTCAACTATTTGGAGGAACATCCTGAGTTGGATGTAAAGGTGGAATACGCAGATACGGAAGAAGTCCGGTATTCCGGATTGTCCAATGGACTGTACGATGCGTTTATCGCCTCGGAGTACGACCTGGATCAGTTCTCCAACCAGTACGACGGGTTTATGGAGTACAGCGATTATGAGGTTCCCAATAATGACACCACTGGCGGCGGCACCTTCTTTGTGTACAGCAAGGGTTCCGAGGAACTGAGGGATGACATTGACGAGGCTCTTGTTGCTCTTCGGGAGGATGGCACGTTGAAGGAGATCAGCGAGTCTATCCTGGGCGCCGACTACACGGAACCCAATACGGAATCCAGTGCCTCTTAAATCGACGTAAAAACAGGGATGAGCCGTTGGAGAAGGCTCATCCCTTGGTAAAAGGAGGATGACTATGTTCTCTTGGCAACGGGTCTTTGAATATTTTCCGCAGATTCTCGAGAAATTTCCCGTCACGTTGGAAATTGTCCTGATATCTTTTACCGCAGGGATCATTCTGGGAACGGCTTTGGCCATGATTCGGATTAAGAAAATCCCAGTGCTCAGTCAGATTGCAACCGTCTATATTTCCTATGTGCGATGCACGCCGGTGATCTGCCAGATGTTTGTCATCTACTTTGGCATTCCCGCCCTGGTGAGCGCTTTCGGCGGAAATACTGCTGGAATAGACAATATTGTCTATGTGCTGATTGCCTATGGCATCAATATGGGGGGATTTATGGGTGAGACCATCCGTGCGGCGATTTTGGCAGTGCCCTCGGCTCAAAGCGAAGCAGGTTGGACTGTGGGCCTGACCAACACTCAGACCATGGTGCATATCATTGCACCCCAGGCTTTACGGGTGGCGCTGCCCATGCTGGGCAACACCTTTATCAGTTTGTTCCAGGCTACCGCGTTGGCTTACATGGTGGGCGTCCTGGACATGGTGGGCAAAGCCCGTTCCTTGGGATCCATGTCGGGGCACACATTGGAAGGCTATCTCTGTTGTGCAGCGGTATTCGCCATTATCAGTTTGGTGCTGGAGCGGGTATTTGCATTGATCAACCGGAAACTGGACTTCGGCCACAGCGCCCACACGCCCCTTCCCAAGCCTTTTAAGCTCATCGGTTTTGGAAGGAAGCCGAAGCTGAAAGAAACAGACAGGAGGGAAATGGCATGATTGATTTGGGATATTTCTGGTTGTGTTTAAAGGCTGCCATCTCCTACATTCCCCAAAACCTGTTCATGTCTCTGTGTACTCTGTTGATATGCGTGGTGCTGGGGACGGTGATTGCTCTGGCGCGTGTCTTCCAGGTGCCGGTGTTAAAACAGGTGTTTCAGGTGCTCATGGCGCTGTGCAAGGCCTTTCCCGCCAACCTGGTCCTGTTGATTGTCTATCTGTTGGTCACCAATAACTTTGCGGCGATTATGGGATTTTTGCACCTGAACATTTCCATTCAGGACCTGAATATGACCGCGGTGGCCATTGTGGCCTTGGTGATCTGCTGCTTGTCCGGTATTTCCGAAGTGATTCGCGGCGGCCTGATGGCGGTGGACAAGGGACAGTATGAGGCGGGGGAAGCCATGGGTCTCACCTGGATGCAGACTTTCCTGCACATCATTGTTCCCCAGGTGGTGCGCTATGTAGTGCCTCCCCTGACCAACTCCATTTTGTCTCTGTTGAAGGCGACTGCTTTGGTCAGTGTGATTGGCGTGATGGATATCATGAACGGCGCCCTGGTGGCGGCCAACCAGTCTTACAGTTATTTGGAGGCATACATTGCCGCTGCGTTGGTGTTCTGGGTTCTTGGCCTGCTGTTGGAGCGGCTGAGCAAAGCCGTGGAGCGGTATTTTGGGAAGAGCGTAAAAGCTTTGGCTTCGTAAGCGAAAGGAGGAATGATCCATGGCAGTAATGACAGTTTCCCATGTGAAAAAAGTGTTTGGTGAAAACGTAATCCTGCGAGGCATTGACTTAACCGTGGAAAAAGGAGATGTGATTGTCATTCTGGGCCCTTCGGGTTCTGGCAAGACTACCTTTCTGCGGTGCCTGAATCTTCTGGAAAAGCCCAATGAAGGCTATATGACGTTGGCCGGAAAGGAGTATAACCTTTCCAAAGCCACCAAGAAAGAGCGAATGGAAATTCGCAGGAACACCTCCTTTGTGTTTCAGAACTACAACTTGTTCGCCAATAAAAACGTGCTGCAAAATGTGACCTTAGGACTCACCCTGGGCCGCAAGATGAACAAGGACGAAGCGGAGGAAATCGGCCGGAACCTGCTGAAGCGGGTGGGGCTGGAGGGGAAGGAACGGTATTATCCTTCTCAGCTTTCCGGCGGTATGCAGCAGCGAGTAGGCATTGCCCGGGCGATGGCTGTCAATCCGGATGTCATTCTCTTTGATGAGCCCACCTCCGCTCTGGATCCCGAATTGATCGGGGATGTGCTGAACGTTATGAAGCAGTTTGCCCAGGAAGGGGCCACTATGATCGTGGTCACCCATGAGATGGGATTCGCCCGGGAGGTGGCCAATCATGTGATCTTTATGGCCGACGGTGTCATTGTGGAGCAGGGCACGCCGGAGGAAATCTTTGATCATCCCAAGGAAGAGCGGACCAAGGCATTCCTCAAGCGCATCCTCAAGGCGGACGAAGCTCGGGAAGAGCTGATGGAGGCCCAGGAGGAATTGGAACAATTAGACGAGCTGGAGTGATAAGGGGAGACGGGCAATGAAACAATTTTGTGTATCCATTTCCCGGCAGTTTGGCAGCCTGGGACGTCCTGTGGCGAAACTGCTGGCAGAAAAAATGGAGGTAAATTTCTACGACCGTGACATTGTGGAAATGGCTGCGGAGAAGCAAGGCATCCCGCTGCATGAGGCAAGCAGGATTGAAGAATCCGCTTCCAAGTTTGCCTTTATGAAATTTCCCCTGGGATTGGGGACCACTGAGACTCAGGACAAGCTGTTCCAAGTGGAGTCGAAAATAATTCGTGAAATTGCGGAGCGGGAGTCCTGTGTGATTGTGGGCCGGTGTTCGGACAGCATTCTGGAGGACTTTGACAACCATCTGAGCATCTTTGTCTACGCCCCCTATGAAGACCGGATTGTGAACTGTGTCAACGAGTTGGGCATGGACCCGCGTCATGCCAAGAAAATGATTACAGACGTGGACAAGGCCCGGGATGCCTATCACATGCGCTATGTGAAGTACCTGCCCAACGATATGAACCACATGGACCTGATGATCAATTCCGCCATGTTTGGCATCGAGGGAACGGCCAATTTTCTGGCAGATTTGATTCGGAAAAAATATGCCGATTAAAAGGGGGATACCGCAATGAAAACGCTGATCAAGCATGTGCGAGTGTTTGATGGAATGGGGAGTCAGCTGAGTCCGGAACAGAATCTTGTGATCGAAGACAACCTGGTTCATGAAATAACGTCCAGCCAAGTCTCTGAGGAAGGGTTTGACACGGTGATTGACGGTCAGGGAAGGACTGCCATGCCTGGTTTGGTGGATTCCCATGTGCATTTGGGCTGCTTCTTCCCCTCCACCAATCAACTGGATTACGCGGTGGTAGGTTCCGCGGCGGTAGCCAAGAAGCTGCTGTATCAGGGAATCACCACGGTCCGTGACGCGGGAGGCGTGGTTCAGGGATTAAAAACTGTTTTTGACCGTCATTTAATGGAGGGCCCTCGGATTTTTCCCAGCAACTCCTGTATTTCCCAGACCTGCGGCCACGGAGACGATGATCTGGCCCACGCCCGCCGGGACATTCAGTTTCGTTCCTTGTCGTTCAGTGTGTTGGCGGACGGTGTGGATGAGGTGATTCGGGCGGTGCGCGAACAGTTTTATAAAGGCGCTTCCCAGATCAAGGTGATGGCGGGGGGCGGATGTTCCTCGGAGCACGATCCCTTGCCTTCGGTGCAGTACAGCGAGGCGGAGCTTCGGGCTGCGGTGGAGACCGCCAGAGATTATGGTACCTATGTGATGGCCCACCTGTACACGGCACCGGCAATGATGCGTGCGGCCAAGGCAGGCGTAAGGAGTTTTGAGCATGCGCACATGATGGATGAGGAAGCAGCCCGGGCCATTCAGGAGAAGGGTATTTTTGTTGCCCCGATGCCCCAGTTTAACAAGGTGAATAAAAATGTGCCCGTTCGCATCTCCAAAAAAGGGATGATGGTTCGGGAGCGGGAGGCGACTGCCACAGAGCTGATCAACAAATACAATTTAAAAATCCTCTTCGGCACAGACCTGATGATTCATGATCCCGCCATGGATCCCCAGGACAGCGTGGATTTGACCTACTATGAAAAGCGGTTTGGCACAATGGCCGCGTTGCGGGCAGCCACTGGGAATTTCTACGAGATCAGCAAGCTGACCACCTATCAAAATCCTTACCCCGATGGAAAGATTGGGGTGCTGGAACCAGGGTCATATGCGGATATTTTGTTGGTAAAGGGAGATCCCACACAAAATTTATTTGTACTTGCCAATGTGGATAATATTTGTGTTATAATGAAAGACGGAGTTATTTATAAAAACACCATTTAAGGAGGAAGGGCTTTTACGCCAAACAACATGAAGTATGATTTTACAAGCATTATTGACCGGCACGGAAAAGATGCCATTGCGGTAGACGGCCTTGTGGCAGGAGGCCATGGTCCTCAGCCCCCCAAAGAGGGCTTTGATGTGATCCCTATGTGGGTGGCGGATATGAACTTCCCCACAGTGCCCACCATTGGAGAGGCCATCAAAAAACGGGTGGACCATCCCTTTTTCGGTTACTTTGCAGCTAGTGACGACTACTACAACGCCATTATCCATTGGCAGGAGAAACGCAATGGTGTTACCGGCCTGACCAAAGAGTGTATTGGCTACGAAAACGGCGTGTTGGGAGGCGTAATCTCTGCCCTGAATGTGCTGTGTTCCAGAGGGGACAACGTGCTGCTGCACTCTCCCACATATATCGGTTTTACCGGCTGCCTGACCAATAACGGGTACCACATTGTTCACAGCCCTCTGGTTCAGGATGAAAACGGCGTGTATCGCATGGACTTTGAGGATATGGAGAAAAAGATTGTGGAAAATAAGATCCACGCTACCATCTTCTGTTCTCCTCACAATCCTTGCGGCCGTGTTTGGGAGCGCTGGGAACTGGAAAAGGCCATGGAGCTCTTCAAGAAGCACGATGTCATGGTCATTTGCGATGAAATTTGGTCCGATATTATCCTGGAGGGCCACAAACATATTCCTATGCAGTCTATTTCCGAGGACGCGAAAATGCGCACGGTAGCCCTGTACGCTCCTTCCAAGACCTTCAATCTGGCTGGCTTGATCGGTAGCTATCATATTGTCTACAACAAGACTCTGCGGGAGCGTATGGACAAGGAGTCTTCTCTCTGCCATTATAACTCCATGAACGTATTGTCCATGCACGCCTTGATTGGCGCTTACACCCAAGAAGGCAGCGACTGGGTGGATGAGCTGCGCCAGACCATTACCGGCAACGTAGACTATGCATGCGATTTTATTGCAAACAATTTCCCCGGGGTAAAGGTCTCCAAGCCCCAGGGTACCTACATGCTGTTTTTGGACTGCACCCAGTGGTGCGAGGCCCATGGAGTCACCATTGACCAGATTCAAAAGGCCGGTTGGGATGTGGGCGTTGCCTGGCAGGACGGCCGTTCCTTCCATGGTCCCTGCCACATCCGCATGAACCTGGCTCTGCCCCTGTCTCGGGTGCAGGAAGCCTTCCAGCGGTTGAAGAAATACGTCTTTTGCGATTGATCCAAGCGGAAGGGGAACTTTATCCGTGAATCATGGAAGATTCCATGGGGTCCCGTTGGGAAAGGGATAACGACTGGGTATGATTCTCGGTGCATACGGGAATGGTTTTCACAGTTTAGCGGATCTTTGAGAGATCGGATATCCTACATAGAAAAACCGTCCATACAAGATAGATTTTTTCTTGTGTGGATTGAAAGATAAAGCGTCTGCCTGTAAAATGTGTGTTTTGCAGGGAGGCGCTTTTTTCTGGGGATCACATCTCCTGGCAGGCTGTGGTCCCCTGAAGATCGGCTATGTTTTCCCGGGAAATGATTCCGTTTACCACCTCTCAAGTGAACTGGGAGACCCTAAATCCCACAAAGGAACTTACCGTATGCGCTTCCAGCAAATGGAAGGATTTGCAAAATTTCTCTGGACCCAGAAAAATGGGCTCCAAGGAAAAACTTGACAGGGAGGGAGTGAAATTAGTATGATAGATATAGTTTAACACATTATCAGAATAAATTGCCCATTGAAACCCTTGGGGAAGGAGGTCTCCCATGACCTTTCGCGCTGCTGTCAAACAGACGTTTCGCACACCGGTAAAGTCGATGTTGTTTTTTCTGTTGCTGTGCCTTTGCGCAGGGCTGCTGGTAATGGGGATCAATCTGTTTGCCAGCAGTACCCAGGCTTTGGCGGATATTTCTCAAAGCTATCAAACGGTAGGCACCCTGCAGCAAATGCCCGACAGCACCCACACAGAGATAATAGATTATTTTGGGGAATCAACTTTTGTGGACACTCCCGAATATCACACGGTAATTCCCCAGGATGCACTGGAAAATTTGCCCACCCTGTTGCCGGTAGAAAACCGTCCGCTGGTGTATTCCACCGGGGTGAAGGAAGACGGCACATCCCTGATCACAGGAACGCTGATGTATCCCAGCTATTGCGTCACGTTTTCTCCTTTAGAGGATGGGGATTCCACAGATTCCGCCTTTTTGGAGGCCCATGCTCAGGAGGGAACAGGGTTTGTTTTGCAGGTGGAGGTGTACTCCATCCAGTGGGGTGTGTCCTTGGAGGAGGCGGTTCCGGGACTGCTCTACTGGCCGGAGGATTTGGAAACTTATCCGGCCCACCTGGAGAAAGGGAAAAAGTATGCTGCCTACGCTGGTCCTCAGTCCTCCCCAGACCAATTTGCGTTTCAGGTGCAGCCTATTCCCCTCCATTCCAGTGGAAACAAAACTTCTTCTGCCATGGAATACGCGCCCCAGCTGGTATATGAGATTACGGAGCAGTTTGACACATCGGAGAAGGCGGCAATGTTCCAGGCGTTGGAGGAAAATAAAAGTCTCCTGTCAGACGATTCCAGTAGCAGCTTTCTCTTTCCCACTGTGCCCACCAACAGCCTCAGTTTGTTGGATCCCTTTTATCAATGGGATGTTTCCATAAAATCCGGCAGGGAGATCACCCAGGAAGAATTTGCCACAGGCGCCAAGGTCTGTTTGATTCCGGAGAGTCTTGCCAGTGATCCTGTTCCTGGGGGTGGAGACCAGATGTATCATAACTACTTGCAGGTGGGGGACACCATTTCCCTGACCTGGTTGGGAGCGTCTTATGGAGCAGCGCCGGGAAATGTTTTTCTGGGACGGAAAATGCCCATTTTCCCCTTTTACACAGGGGAGCCCTTGCAGGAAACGGCAGGGGGCCAGTATGAAATTGTGGGGATTTATACCACCCAGCGGGCCGGTTCCAATGGAATGCTGAACTTGGGTTATAACCAGGTGATCGTTCCCAGTAAATCCTTTGATTTTGATTCTCTGAATATTCTGTCGGGAGGACCGTTGGATCCCGCCAATGTATCCTTCCAGCTGGAAAATGATACGGCGGAGCAATTTGTGGAGGCGCTGGATGGGCTGGGATATGGGGAAATTCTTTCTGTGAAGATTCAGGATCAGGGCTATTCCGTGATCAAAAAGGGATTGGACGCTGTATACCTGGTGGCTTTGATCTTGCTGATCTCCGGTGGAATCTCCAGCCTGAGTCTTTTGATCTTTTTCGTGTACCTTCAAATTTCCCGGCAAAAAAGGGAAACGGCCATCCGGCGTTCCTTGGGAGTGGGCAAAGTCAAATGTATGGGGATGATGCTCAGTTGTGTGCTGCTGGTGGCTTTGCCGGGGATCGGTTTGGGAGCAGCGGCCGGTCACTGTTTGACAGGATCGGTTTCCTCCCGGATTTACGAACAGTCGAAAACCAGCGGATTCAGTCGGGAGTACAGCGATCAATTGGAGGCCAGCGGAGAGCGGAAATTTGATTTTTCCGGCCAGAGCGACCTGGGTCCCACTTTGGGGGCAGGAGCTGCTCTTTTGGGCGCTACGTTGCTGCTTTCAGGGGGCACCGCTTGGGTTGTCTTGCAGAAAGAGCCGTTAGAACTGCTTTCCCAACCGTAAATGAGGAGGTGAGGCCATGTTTTTTCCCAAAGAGATGTGGCGGGATTTGCGCCGTCACAGCCGCAAAACGGTCATAGCCTGTTTGGTGTCTGGAGCCCTTGCCTGTTTTTTGCTTCTTTTTTCCGGAAGTATAGCATCAAATCAGGCCCAGCTGGATCAACTGTCTCAGGAGTTTCAATTGCGGCTGACCTTTGTGAACGCCTCTGGCACTCAGACTACCGGACTGATTATTCGGGACGATAAACTTCAGGAATTGGAGAAATCCGGTTTGGTACGCCGGGGGTTCTATGGAGCGTTGGCTCTAGTCCAGGATGGCTCCGAAGATGATGGCAGTTTTATGATCAATTCCAGATGGCTCACTCAGCTGATGGCGGCCTACACGGATGATTCTCCTCTGGAAGGGGTGTCCTATTTTGAAGGCTACGATGCTTCCGTATTTCAAGAAAGCGAACCGGTCTGCCTGATGTCCCGGGAAAAATTTCAGAGTTTGGGTTTGAGCCCAGGCCAGGAATACAACGTGACGCTGTTGACTTTTAAGGATTCCCAAATGGGAAAGGAAGCGTTCTATGGAGGCGAAAGCGGATTTCGTGTAGTGGGCACCTTCGAAGATGCCGGAGAGATTTTCACCGGGGCGGATATTTCCCTGGTGTGTCCCTATGAGAGCTTGCGAACAGCTCTTGCGGCATTTAACCTTCATGTGTGGCCTTCCTCCGCTTATCTGGAGATTCCCGGTCCGGAGAATCTCAATCCCCTGAAAGCTTTGTTGAGTGAATTGGGCATTTCTCCTGTGGACAGTTCTTTGTATACTTATGGTTCCAAAGGCAGCGCGGCAGTGATCAACGACAGTTTGTATATCGACACTGCAGAACCGATCCAGCGGACCTTGGCGCTGCTAAAAACTCTTTATCCCTTGGCGCTGCTGGCGGTGGCGCTGCTCTCCCTGTTATCCTCCTATCTGTTGATTCAAAGCCGGCAGGAAGAATTTGCTCTGGAACGTTCCATGGGTGTTGGAAGGCTGCGGGTGTTTTTCAAAATTTTAGTGGAAAGCGGACTGATGGCCTTGACTGGCATCCTGTTAGTGTCCGTTCTCTTTTTCGCCTGCTCCGGGCTGCAGCTGTCCACCATCGTGATCACGGGCATCAGCTGTTTGGGGAGCGTTTTGGTGGGTGGAGCATTGGCCGCCATGATGACGGCCCGCTCCAATGTGCTGATTGTGTTGACCGCTACGCGCTGAAAGGAGAATCCACATGAGCATTTTAGAAGCCGATCGAGTAAGCTATTCCTACCGGACCCGTTACCGGACAGTCCCGGTGCTGAAGGAGGTATCCTGTTCTTTCGAATTGGGCAAGTTGTACGCGATTGTGGGTCGCTCCGGCAGCGGCAAAACCACCTTTCTTTCCCTTTTGGCCGGATTGGATCTGCCCGAGGAAGGTGAGGTCCTCTACGATGGAGTGGCAACCTCCCAACTGAATCGAGATCACTACCGTCAAAAGGACGTCAGCATTGTTTATCAGGCGTTTCACTTGTTCCCACTCCTCACCGCCCTGGAAAATGTGATGTATCCCATGGAGCTCCAAGGGATCAAAGCTCCTGCTGCCAGAAAACAGGCCCAGGAGTTGATGGGCCTGGTGGGGCTTTCTGCCGGAAGTGAAAAGCAGTATCCCAAGATGATGAGTGGCGGCGAACAGCAGAGGGTGGCGATAGCCCGGGCTCTGGCGTCTCAGGCAAGGGTAATTTTGGCGGACGAGCCTACGGGAAATCTGGATACGGAAAACAGCCAAAATATAATGGAAATCCTCACCAAGTTGGCCCATGAGGAGGGCAGGTGCGTCATCCTCATAACCCACGACCACGAAATCGCCGCCCAGGCAGATGTACTTCTCCCGCTAAAAGATGGGCGGCTGGGGGAGCTTTACGAAGAGGAACAGACGTAACGGGAGCCAATAAATGGGTAGCTGCCGGGAAATGGGAAATGGGACCTGGTCCATATAGGACTAGGTCCCATTCGTCTGATTGGTTCGGTTTTTCCTGGGAAAATGAAGTTTCCATGGCATTGGCGTTCTCATTCAGGCGCTTACCAGAGTGCGTTCTAGGTACTGGAGATGGCTTTCTCTGATGGATTCGGGCAAAGGAAAACTGTTCCGATGCCACTTTTTTCACTCGGTGCAGTAAAAGCAAGCCGGAAGCTGGTGACAGCGTTTCCTATGGTTTGCCACTGAGGAAACGGCTGCGCCCATTATCACGGGCGATACCAGCACCTATATGAATGGTACTGAAAGAATCCATAGAACCTGGGGCCGTGGAGCATCCAAGCTTTTGGCAGCGTCAAAAAGATGCAGCCCTGTCCCCACCCTGGCTCTCCAACTCTGGGATTCCTGCCGGTTTTCCTGGTTTCCCCGTGCCATAGACCAACCATGCAGTCGCAGCCGATAGTGTTCGCCAGGGCACTCAAATGGGAACTTACATGTAGTCTTTGAGTTCCGAGGAAGCCAAAAACCGCCTGTTTGATTTATTTTTTCAGGAAGACAGCTCTCATAAACAGGAGGGGAACGGGCTGGGACTTGCCTTGGTCAAGCGTATTTTATCAATCAGTAAAGGGGATATTGCTGCGGAGAACAGAGCGGGGGGAGGATGCAGGTTTACCGTCATGCTGCATGTGGAATAGAAAAAAGCCCAGGTGCATTCCGGTGGTTTTCCTGTTCTGGAGAGAATCCATTGCACAAAGGCTTTTTCTATTTTCAGCACTAGCTCCAAGGCTGTGTAGGAATTTATTTGCCGGGTTCCGGCCTTAGGGGCCCATAGAAGTAGGAAGCGGTGGCTCCACCATCGATGAGAAAATCGGAACCTGTGATGAAGGCCCCTTTGTCGCTCATCAGCAATTCCGCCACATTGGCCACCTCATCCGCTGTGCCAGGTCGCCCAGCAGGACACTTTGCAAACATGTTTTTGTAAAAATCCCCCCGAGGACCGTTGAACTCGTCCATGGCCAGAGGCGTGACGATGATGCCGGGAGAGATGGAGTTGATCCGGGCTCCCTTTTCGCCCCACTTGACCGACTCTGCCATAACGCGTTTTTCGTTGCACCTTTTAGCCAACTGATAAGCATGGAGAGTATCCCGGATCTTTTCAGGCTGGAGCATAGGCAGCTTCAATAGTTGTTCCGTTGGAGTGCAGGCCAGCTGTTCATCCTCCTCTGGGGTCAGCTGTTTCATTCGGTGTCCCGATTGACTGGAAATAGTCACGCCCACGCCACCGGGAGCGATCACTTTGCCCACTTCCTCCAACAACACAGCCGTGCCGTACAAGTCAACCTGCAGGATGGTCTCCACAGTCGCTTGACTGGGGGAGACGCCTGCGGCGTTGACCAGCATGGTGATGGCGCCGTATTTCTGGGCTAGAGCGATGGTTTTTTGAATAGACGCCCGATGTGAGAGGTCCATCTCCACCGGGACTGCATCGAATCCGGCGCTGTTCATTATCTGGGCAATGGACTGGGCATTCTCCCGGTTTTTATCTCCAATGAGGATTTTCATACCTGCTCCCATCCGACGGGCAATGGCCATGCCAATTTGTCCGGCGCCAATTAACAGCATAACTTTCTGCACAATGATACTCCCTTTCTATGAATAGAATACAAGTGCTAGGCCTCCATCTCACGTTTCCACGTTTTCAGGCCCCCAAAAACGTGGAGATGCTTTTCATCAGCCCGGCTTGAAATGCAACGGGCGTTTCATGCGTCCCATTTTCCCTAGGGAAAAATAGTTGTGGAGTTACCGCCAGCCCTGGAAGCCGTCAAATTTTTGGGAGACGGTTTTTAAATGGGTGCGGATCTGGATGTGTTGAGGACAATGGCTCTCGCATAGGCCGCACTGGATGCAGTCCCCCGCTCTGCCATGATTCTGTGCCAAATTGAAATAGTAAACCACCTGGGTGGTAGAGTGACCTTCCTGCAGTAAAGAGAGGTAATCCGGGATAGGGATATCCTTGGGGCATGTCACCGTGCAGTAGCGGCAGCCGGGACAGGGAATCATGGCGGACTGTTGAATGATGTGGGCACATTTTTCCATGACATCCAGTTCTTCCTTTCCCAGAGGAGCGGGGTCATCCAGGGCGTCCATGTTGTCCACCAGCTGATCCATACCGTTCATGCCGGAGAGCACAGCCATCACGCCTTCGTGGCTGGCAGCGAATCGCAGAGCCCAGGCGGCAGGACTCCAGTCCGGGTGGAGGGAGCGCATGAGTTCTTCCGCCTCCGCAGGGACTTTTGCCAAAGTGCCGCCCTTGATGGGTTCCATCACAAGTACGGGTTTGCCGTGCTTGCGGCAGACCTGGTAGCACTTCCTGGATTGGATGCTCTCGTTGTCCCAGTCCAGGTAGTTGATTTGCAACTGTACCACATCCAGCTCTGGATGAGCAGTGAGAATTTCGTCCAGCAGTTCTGCATTGTCGTGGTAGGACATGCCGATGTGCTTGACCAAGCCTTTTTCTTTCAGCCCTTGGATAAAGGCGAAGCTGTCCAACTCCTGGGAGACCTTGTAGTTGACCGCTCCCTGGTTGTGGAGCAGGTAGTAGTCCACATAGTCCACCCCCAGCTTTTCCAGCTGCTGAGTGAAGGTCTGTTCCTGTTCTTCTTTGGAATGCATGAACTCATTGGAAAGCTTGGTGGTGAGGATGTAGCTATCCCGGGGATAGCGGTCTACTACCGCTTTGCGAACAGCTGTTTCACTGTTGCCTCCGCAGTATTTAAAAGCCGTGTCGAAGTAATTGAACCCCCGCTCCATGTAGGCGTCCACCAGTTCTTTCACTTTTTCGTAATCCACCGCAGAGTTGTCCTGGGGATCGGTGGTGGGCAAGCGCATCATGCCGGAACCGAGTTTTTTCATGGGGAACACTCCTTTCCTTTGTCTTTATCCTACCTGTTTCTCCAGGAAAGAGCAATTCGGTTTGAAAGGGATGTCCCATAAGTACAGCTAATAAGAAACCGCCTGTAAAGGCGCGTGAGGGATGCATTTGGTCATTTCTGGAAGGCAGCTTCCAAAAGTTCTGCAAAGAGGGTTAGATTGGGGTGGACATTGTCTTTCCGCCAGAAGGCGCAGTACAGACGACGGAGGGGCTGACCGTTTTGCAGGATGGGCATCCTCCAGATGGTGCCGTCCCGACTGGCCCCGGAGGATGCACCCTCTAAAGGCAGGATACCCCGGTCAGAGCACACCAGCAGCCGGGCAGCCTCTAAGGTGGGGGCGGAAAGAAATCTGCTGCCAAAGCCCAGGGTGGTGTGGTAGTAGTCTCGTTCGTGTTCCTCCTGACCAGGGGAGGTGACCAGGACACAGGGCACAGACCGGGCTTCCTCCAGGGGAAGAAATTCACGACCCGCAAGACCGCCCCGGGCACTGACCTCTGCCAGGGTGAAACGGTGGGCCAAGGGCCGGTTTACATAGGCATCGGAAAAGGCTCGGCGCTGGTCGTTGACCACAAGGTCTGCTCTTTCAAAGCGGAGCAGGTCGTACAGTTCCTCGTGGGTGCCCGTGGCGACTTGTACTACTGTCTGTGGGCACTGTTGAGCGAAGT
>ENA-OPRS01000476-OPRS01000476.1-human-gut-metagenome-genome-assembly--contig:-NODE-476-length-25567-cov-7.575572_pt1 | contig 25567 bp, 28 predicted proteins | sample MGYA00241795_ERZ501881 | MGnify/ENA primary metagenome ERZ501881 (study PRJEB25962, sample SAMEA2042440) | human gut metagenome | biome: human gut; feature: human-associated habitat; material: faeces... | reverse complement strand
CGCCGCCGTACCCGCAGCAGCCCCCTCCCCGGCCGTCGCTCCAGCAACGGGCTCCTTCCCGACTACCATGCCAGCAGCGGGCTCCCCCACGCCGCCGGCCCAAGGCTCCTTCTGCGCCCAGCGCCAGCTCGCCCAGCTCTCTTCCTCCGCTACCTTCCCAACGCGTTTTTGGTCAAGGGATTTCCAATCGACCAGATCAACACCGACCGCATGCGAAACGCGCAAGAACGTTTGGACGCGGCGCTGGTACGCCTCGCGATCGTCTGCCGGCAACGGGTTGAACATTGGCACGAGCCAGAGATTCGCCAAAAGTATCAGCACTTCGGCTACCTCGCGCGGGTGCTCCGCAGCGATGGACCCATCCGCCATGCCCTCGCGAATCACCGGCTCAACATAGCGGTGCGCCGTATCCATGGCATCAACGAACTCCTGCGCGATGAGGCGCGGGTTCTGAACGGGGTCAGATGAGGGCTTCATCGCGTGCCACATATCGACTGAAGGACCCTCGGAAGACGCCTTGTCGAGAGCGCGAAACTTCTCCAAACCCGTAAGCGTACGGTCGGCAAGAATCGCATCCGACTGCTCGTACACCGGCCTGTTCGCCCTCTCGAACACGGCCTCGAAAATCTCCTCTTTGCTCTTGAAATGATGGTAGACGGCACCCTTGGTAAGGCCCCCAAGGCCATCAACGATATCCGCCATGGTGGTGTGCTCATAACCCTTCGTATAGAAGAGCTCTTCGGCCACATCGAGAATGCGGCGAACGGTCTCCTCGGGATACTTGTTGCGCGCCATCGACGCCTCCTCTTGCGCGGCAAGGCACCTGCATGCCACGCCCCGTTCAAAGCCCACCGGGCCTCTCGCGATCCGCCCTCACCGGGCCTCTCGCGATCTACTCACACGTTGTAGCCACATTACATACCATTGGTATGTAAGTGTCAACTGCCATATGCGAACGCCGCGATCTCTTTCGGCTATTCACCCTAGGAAAACACTGATTATTGGACGCAGGAAGCATCCCGCCAAGAGAGATTTCAACTTTTGGGCACTCGCTCGCACTGCGGGCAAGTACAGGCGAACGAGGGGAAGAGAAAGGCGCGGCTCAGGCGGCCGGCGCCCTCCCTGCCGAGGCATGGCTACCCGGACCCCCCCGCCCCAAAGTGCCCAAAAGTTGCAATCCCGATCGGCCAGAAGATAAAGTGAGAACCGTTCCGTTAACCCGGGCTCACGCCCCGAATGTCGAGCGAAGCGAGGGCCATGCCGCAACATCCCGCCACACACCGGACCGAGACCCCCATGTGCGAGCCCCTGCCGGCTGATGAAACGCCTACACCGGGTGTGAACGATTCAGGCAACGCGCTAACGCATGATGTACGCTGCGGGGAGAACGATGAAACGCCAACACCGGGTGTGCGCGATTCACGAGAGGAGGCTTTGCGCCGAAGGACGCTCGCAATGCTCGCAGAGCGCGGGCTGCTCATGCAAGCACCTGATGGCACCCGTCGCAACCGCAACCGTAGCCACCAGCACTTCGAACACACGCGTGACGCACAGCAGCCAAACGTAATAGAGGCAGAACCACTCACCATCTACCACCAACCGGCGTGGCGCGCCGTCGATCCCGAACGCAAGCCGCAAGCGCTCATGGATGCCTCTGCACGCCAGCGCGACCTCGTTGCCCTTGCCCACGCCACACCCGCAGCAGAGGCGGACCAATGCGCCGCCTGGGTTGAACGCGTCTTCCTCCGCATGGGGCTCGGGGTGGTTACCGGCGATGCGTCCGCCCTCTATCACGCCTGGTGCCAAAGCTCCGACACGAGATGTCTTCGCGTGGGCATGATCGTCGCCGTACCCGCACACCCCTATGGCGCGGGTGGGCGCTCATGGGGCCATGTTGGTCTTTATCTTGGCGACAGCCGTGTACGGCATTGCACGGACGGGCGCCTCGTAGACGCGCCGTTCGAGCTGTGGGCGTCGGTATACGGCGTCATGGCCGAACCGCGCTGGGGCTGGCTCGGCGGTATCTCGCTCGGTTCATAGACTCGATCGTTTTGCACGCAGCCCCATAAACGTTCGCATTGCCGATGGAGCGCCGGTTGATGGCGATGCCGAGGGAAACCTAACCGGTACCGTGCTCTCTGCCGGTTATGCGCAGCCTGCGACACCACCCCGGCAGCGAGCCGGCTCGTGTCGCAGCCCCATCCCAAGCAGCAGCGCGCACAAACTTGTCGAGTGCTGCGCACAAACTTGCTGAGTGCCTGGAAATGCGTAACTTCAGCAAGTTTGTGCGCACCACTCGTCAAGTTTGTGAACCCAATCGGCCATGCGAGCCGCTCGGCTACATAGGCCACTCGGGCATGCGCACCACCCGGCCACATAGGCCACTCTGCCATACGCGCCGTCCGACGATGGGACCCGCTCGGCCATAGGCCCCTCTCTGCCAGGGGCACCGCTCGGCCATAGGCCCCTCTCTGCCAGGGGCACCGCTCGGCCATGCGCACCGCCTAGCAAGACTTTGCGCACCTACCCCGACATTCCCTTGACTCACGCGCCTTTCCCAATAAACTAGTAGTTGATAGTTTTAAGAGGGGGGGGGCACCATGGGACGGCCAGCGGGACCAACGCGCGACACCAAGGCCCTCATCTGCGAGCGAGCGCTCGACGTATTCGCGGAAAAGGGCTACACCGCCTCGACCATGCGCGACATCGCCCATGGGGCGGGGATGAAGGATGCTTCTCTCTACAACCATTTTTCCAGCAAACGCGACCTGTTCGACGCGACGGTCTCGCTGCAGCTCGAGCGGCTCACCAACCTGCTGCGCAGCCACCAGGCCCTCGCTCATCCCGAGGACAACGCGGCAGCATATGCAACCGACGACCCCAACCAACTGCTCTCAACCGTCCTCGCCAGCTATGAACCGTTCTTTTCAGACCCGGCCATCATCAAGCTGCGGCACATCCTCGAAGCGGAGCGACACGCCGATCCAAGTATCTTCCAGCTCTACCGCACGATATTCATCACGAGGCCAATCCAGCTGCAGGAGACGATCTTCGCCCAGCTCATCGCACGTGGATACCTCGGTCCCTGCGATACGGAACTTGCTGCCCGACAATTCCACGGAGCGGTGTTCCTAGCGCTCTCAGAGGAGATGCCGTGGGACGACGCCCGTCGGTTTATCGCCAAGCACCTCGACGCATTCCAAAGTGAGCACCGCATCTGAAAGGAGCACGCATGAGCACCGCCGTCGTTTACTGCTCCCAAACGGGGTACACCAGGACCTATGCTCGATGGCTCGCTGAGTCGCTCGGCACGGAAGCCCTTCCATTCGAGAGGCGCGACGAGGCAGCAGCGTCCGGCGCCGATACGCTCGTCTTCCTTAGCTGGTTCCATGCCGGCGGGCTCAAGGGCGCAAAATGGCTGCGCGGCCTCATGGATGCGCAGCCGGGCAAACGCTATGTCGTCGTCGGCGTGGGCGCGTACCCCATGCCGAGCGAAGACTGGCCGCAAAGCGATACCGACGAGGCGTTTGAGCGCGCCTTTCCCCGCGAGCGGTATTCCGCGCTCAAGCACTTCTATTGCCAGGGCGGCTTTGATTTTGACCGGCTTTGCACGCTCGACAAGCTGGCCATGAGGGCATTCTTCCGCATGCAGGCCAAAGCTGCCGAAACCGATCCGCGCATCGCCTTTGCCCTCGAGTCCATGAAGCAAGGATTCGACGGCACGAACCGCGCTTACCTGCAACCGGTCCTCGACTATCTTGGAGCGTGACCGCGCGACATGCTGGCACATGGTCGATTGTTCCGCAGTTCAGGCATTCAGCCCTTGCTTGCGACCACAAGGCACCCCGTGAGCCCAATCCGGCTCCAGCGCACTCGCTGGAACCATGTGCCCAGAATCGCACGGAGCTCCGTCTCCGAGTAGATGCGCACATCCCCCTCGTGAGAGAAGGGCATCCAGGCATTCATCACCGCGCGTGCGGGCGCTGGCTGCCACACGTCGCCCAGTACCAGCGCCCCGCCTTTTCTGAGAACGCGCCACATCTGAAACGCCGCGCGATCTGGATCGGGATAGTGATGGAACGAATCATTGCATACCACAAGGTCGAAGGCTTCATCATGAAAGGGCAGACGCTCCGCATCGGCCTCGCGGACCTCTGCCCTGCCCGCAAGGCGCGCACGCGCACGCTCTACCATGGCTGGCGAAAGATCGACGCCGGCAAGGCGGCAGGAAGGCAACGCGCTTAGCAGCTGCTCGGACAGCATCCCGGTCCCACAGCCCACGTCCAGCACGCTGGGGGCGGGGATGCCTTCCATCGCTCGGCGCGCCTCATCGAGAATACAGGGATAGAGCGCACGGGCATGGTCCCCTTGCATGCCCTCGTCGTATATCGGCGCTTGCTCGTCAAAAGCCGCTTTTGAACGAGCTTTGAGCTGCTCCGAATCGGGCTTGCTGCCCCTGCGCCCGTGCACGTTGAGCCGCCGCGGGGCAGGCGCTTCTCCCCTGCGCCCGTGCATGCTGAACCGCCGCGGGGCCGGCATTTCGCCCTTCTCCGCGCGCGCTTCGAGCTGCCCCGAGTCCGCCGCTCCACTCTCGCCCGCTTGCTTGTCGATACCCTCGTCCATCTCTCATCCTTTCTGTTGAACATTGCTCAATCATTACGTGCAAGAAAAGCCCAAGCCTTAGGACTCGGGCAAATCTCCTATCCTTTGCGCTCGTCGATGTGCCGAAACTCCTTTATAAGGGCCGCTACGTAGCGGCGCGCTGCCCGCCTTGTCTGCTCACCCAACTCGTGCCCATCCGACGCAAGGCCGATGCTTCCGTATACGAGCATTCCGGCAAGCATCTCGGCATCGGGCGCCGGCATGCCGCGCGTTGCCGCATCGCGCTCGAGCGCAGCGGTCAGGCTGGGCCGCACCGCTTCGCAGATACCGAGAGAGAGCCGCTCGTGAAGCGCACCGTGCTCGCTCGCATGGAAGAAATCGGCATACGGAAACGCTTCCCTCTTAGCTCCCAGGTCGAAGGCTAGGTCAAGCTGCCCATCCAGCGAGAGCGAGCGGTCGGTAAAAATCGAGCAGAACCGTTCAGCGCACTGGCGTGCGTACTCCTCAATCGCCGCATCGAAGAGCGCCTGCTTGGAATCGAAGTAGTGGTACGCAAGCCCCGATGCCACGCCTGCCTCCCGCGCGACCGCACGAACCGACACGTTATCATAGCCTTTCTCGGCAAACAGCCGCATGGCGCACGCCAAAAGCTCGCGTCTGCGTTCCTCGGGATCTTTAACCGTTCGGGCCATACCATCGCCTCCTTGTCAGGCCTCATGGTAGTCCTTGATTGAGCATTGGTCAATGTTTGGGCCCATTAATCTCTCACTGAAATTCCGAAGTGATGAATATATACATATGGTTAAGGTATATTCAATATATCTTCTATATAACAGAGGTGATTGCCATGGCAACGACAACCATTACTTTGGATGATGCCGTCAAGCAAGAAACAACGGAAATCCTCGACACCCTTGGTCTTTCGCTCAGCGGGTACTTCAATCTTGCTGCCCGCCAGCTCATCATCAAGCGCCGCATTCCATTCGATATCGAAGCGCCCGATCCCGCGCCAAACGAGGCAACACGTCGCGCAATGGTAGCAGCCGAAGCAAGGGAACTCGGCATCATTCCCGATGATACGCCGGCTTTCACCGACGTCGATGACCTTCTCGCTTACCTTGACGAGGCGTAAGCATGTTCGAGCTGAAACCTGAGCCGCAATTTATCGCCGACTATCGGCAGGTGATGCGAAAACACCCTGCACTAAAATCGGAACTCAGAGCCGCTCTTCGAGAACTTGCCGCCACGGGAACGCTTCCCGCAATGTACCGGCTTCACCAGCTTGCCAATCCGGGAGGAAACTACAACGGGCACATGGAGTTCCATCTCGCCGACGGCATGGTTGATGTCCTTGTCCTATTCATGCCTCACCGCTCCAACCCTGTTATCAGGCTCGTGCGTATGGGGTCGCACCAAGAGCTGTTTCAGGGCCCGCTGAAATAGCGCGGCGTGTTATCATACGCATACAAAAGCAATTGATAGAAGCCGGGGCGGGGCCTCTCATCCCTCTTGGGAATCCTTCCGAGAAGCCGCCGCGGCAACAGGTTTCGCCGCACCGGCACCTCTACGCGGGCGAATCCAAGCAAGCAGCGCATCGGCATCGGCTGCCGAAACATCGCGCAGCGCGAGATCGCCCGTTGCAGCGGTCCTCGTCATGAACGTCGCAACCTGCACCCTCCGCTGGAAAGGGCTCGCCGAAGCGGTCGCGTGTTGGAGACGCGCGCGTAGCACCACTTCGGTCCGGCGCTTAACGCCGCCCACGACCATCACGAGCCGCGTGCGGTCGTGACCGATGCGGCTATCGCGGTAGCGAAGAACGGCGCTCAGTATCATCCGTGCAGCGACCGCAACCCCCATGACGACAAGAAGCGCGCCGACCGCCAAACGCACCATACTCCAAGATTCACCCGCTAGCAGCACGCGCGCCAGAAAGACGCCCACGCCCGCAAGTGCAACGGCAAGCGCCAGGGACTTCATTGCCGTACGGAACGCCAACCTCCGCGCCGCCGCTCGAGGAAGCCGCACCAGGCCGATCTCTTCGAGCTCCTCGGAAGATGAGTCAAAACAAACCCGTCCCGTTTCGACTGTTTCGGCCGCCGAGAAATCTGGAGCGATAGACGCCAGGAACGCTTCGACCTCGGTCACGCGAATGAACGGGTGCAGCACCACGCCGTCGGCAGTGGATGTCTCATCCGAAGACCCGATAGCCCCCACTACAGACGCGCGCACCTCCGCATAGCCTATGAGCTGCCGAATGAGCCCCTGTCGAATGTTAATCGACTGGATGCGCTCCAGCGCAACCGTATGAGACGTACGGCTGAGCAAACCGCGCTCGACCGAGATGCGCCCGGCCGCGCGTTCCGCCCGGTATCCCGCATACCCAATCAAGCTCATGACAAACGAGATCGCGAACCCAACAATCAACGCCAAAGCGAGCAAGAGCGCTGCGACACCAATGAGCAACGCAACGGGAAGCACCGCGATATCTCCTGCCACGTCTGAAAGGTTAACGAGCTCGCTTTCCTGCAAGAGGTTGATACCTTGAACGATGAGAATGAGAAATGCCACCGCCTGGGCCACAACGCGTGCCTCGGTAAGGGCCGCGAACACGAGCTGGGCGGTCGTAAGCGTATAGCATGCGTCGGGCGAGGGCGCCGGGGCCGTTGGCGAGGCCTCATCATCCGCTTCGGCGCTTGCATCCGCGTCAGCGGTTCGTGCGTCCAACCCCTGATCCGCCAACACCGCCGCCTTGCGCCGGAAAAGCTCTTCTCGCAGCGCCTCGGCCATGCCCGCTTGCAGGCCCCTGATGCGCGTTGCCTCGCCCTCCGAACTCGCCGCGCCTGTATCTAGGTCGAGCGTCATAAGGCCGAGCACGCGCTCAACCAAGTTAGACGACATGTTTACCGTGTGGATGTGTTCATACGGGACCTGCAACTGCTTGGACGTGACAAGCCCGCTCCTCAACATGATGCCCGCATCGGTTAGCTCCCAAGTGCGCGTGCGCCATGTTATAACCGAGCTCACCACGCTCAGTGCAACGATGGCGCTCGCGATGGCAATGACGCCGGGCAGGTCCTTTGCAACGTTACCGCCAACCGTCCGAACAATCGCCACGAGCGACACGCCGAACGCAACGCCCAAGCCGCTCACCGCACCCGTAATGAGCGAAAGCGCGCTTCCCCGATGCACGCCGGAAAGCGGGGCGCCCGCCTCTTCAAAAAGGGAGTTCCTCGGATTCGCAAGGCGCTCTACCTCGCGCCCAAGGTGCTCCAAGGTCCGGTTCGAACCCGCTGAACGGGCCTCCTCTGCCGCATGATCTGTTTTTGCTGCAGGAGTTTCTACCGGAAGTGCCCCGCAATCAGATTCCATCCGTGCCGGGGCCTCCTCGCTCGCATGCGCGCGCTTCTTATCGACCTGCCCGGCCATGTTCTACACGTCCTCTTTGGCAAGACGCGCGAGCTCAGCAACGCGGTCGCGCAGCGTCCGCGCATCGTCTTCGGCGAGCCCGGGAATCTCGAAGCTCTCCCCCGCCGTTGAGATGCGCACGGCGGCCAAACCGTTCGCCTTGAGAATCGGCCCTTGCTTGGTCTCGACATGCTGCACGCGGACGAGGGGAACGATTACGCGCTTCTTAACGAAGACGCCGTGGTAGAGGTCGACGTCGGTGGATGTCACGTCAAACCGCCACGTCGCGTACTCAACGCGCGGGCTGATTGCCATATCCGCTAGCTCAACGACGAGCGCAACGCCCATGATGATGAGCGGGACCAAGATAGGGCCTTCGAAATGACGGACAATGAGCGTAGCAGCGAGGCCAACCGCCACGGTTCCCACCATGAGTGCAAGCGATCCGGCATACCATGCCCGCAGCATGCGCGGGTCAAGACGGCGTGAGGGGAGTTCCACAAATGCCTCCTCTTGCTGAACAATATGTCCGCTCATGATAGCACTCCCCCCCCCGAGCACGACACAACCGCTGTGGACCCGCGCATGGTACGCTTGGCTGACAGCCTTGATTCTCTCCGGAATGAGGGGCGATGGCCCGTCCCGGCTCGGCCCGCCGGCTCGGCCCCGGCTCGGCCCGGATTGACCCCCTTAGCCCCGGCTCGACCCGGCTTGCCCCGCCGGCTCGACCCGCCTTGACTGAAAGGAACTGCCATGGCTCGCATGCAGATTGCGCAGATGTCGTTTGCCAAGGTCTACCCGCTGCTCGTGCAGAAGGCAGAGCGCAAGGGCCGCACTAAGGAGGAGGTCGACCAAGTTCTCTTCTGGCTTACCGGATACGATGCAGCGGGGCTTCAGGCGCAGCTTGAAGCGGGCGCCACCTACGAACAGTTCTTCGCGTCGGCGCCGCGGCTCAACCCCAATCGTTCCCTTATCACCGGCAAAATCTGCGGCGTAGACGTCTCTGCGATTGATAATCCGGTCGAGCAGAATGCGCGCTATCTGGACAAATTGGTAGACGAGCTCGCTCGCGGGCGTGCCATGGAAAAGATCCTGCGGTCATGCCGGCGCTCCACCGGCGACCGTCATGCCGGCGCTCCACCGGCGACCGTCATGCCGGCGCTCCACCGGCGGCGTCATTCCTGGAAGCTGGCTCGCTGGGCGAACGGTCGGCCCTGATTCTCGCCCAAGTGAGTCAAAACAGACCCGTCCCATTTTGACCGTTGCATCGTACTCGCCATGTGCTGCCTGCAAAGCATTATCGCCTACCCTCAGCCCCTTTGCGAATCCAGAAGGACGCTGAATATTGCCTTTGAGATGGCACGGCGTCTCCTCAAGAGCAAGAGCCTGCGCTTCCCTAGCGCGAGAAAAAAATGCAAAGTTTACTTGTCATTTCTTGCAAAGTATACTATGCTTTTCTTGCAAAGCGAACTTTGCACCTTCAATCGCAATCAGCCGAGGAAGGGAGACCATGAGGAGCCGTATCCGCGAACTCCGGCGAGCGCAAAAGCTCAGCCAGGCCGAGCTTGCCGACGCCGTTGGAACGACGCGCCAAACTATCACCTCTATCGAGGTGGGCAAATACACCGCGTCGCTTGCGCTCGCATACAAAATCGCCCGCTATTTTGGACTCACCATCGAGGAAGTATTTGATTTTTCCGAAATAGATGAGGAACTGTAGCCATTCGATCCGGCAACCCGCCGGCTAGCCCAGCACTTCGAAGAACAAAAGAAAGGGGCCCGTCCATGAAGACCACCATCGAATCCCTACGTGAAGATGCCGCCAGGCGTCTCCGCCGCGAAACTCTGTCTGCAGCAGCCATCTGCATCGTGCTCGTCATGGGCGGCGCGCTCACGGCGACCGAAAACCTCCCTGCCCTAAACGGCACGACGAGCACGTCGGCCTTCCTCTTGGGGGCTGTGATGGGGCTTTGCACGGTCGCCGCCGTGGTCACCATCAAAAACATCGTTGACCTGCGCCGCGCGCTTTCGGACGACCGGGCGCTTCGCCACCTCCATGCAAAGGAGAACGATGAGCTTCAGGCCCACATGGAACGGGAGATAGCGCGGTCGTTCGTCCAGATCATGCCCGCGCTTGCCGTGATCGCCATCTTCGTTGGGGCGCTCGTGAGCCTTGAGGCCATGGCAGCGGCTGCCGCAACGCTCGTGTTTCTCTCGGTGGCCCTGCTCGTGGTCAAGCTATCCTACAAGATACGCTTGCAGGGCGAAATCGGCGATGAAGCGGAGTAGCAAGCGCGATTGCTCTGCCCGCAACTCGTGAACGCATTGGTGCCCGCCCGCACAATCTCGGTACGGACGGGCACGATTTTACCGAGCTACGGCAAGCATGCCTCTAATGCTTTAACGAGGAACTCCGTTGCTCCCGCGCCGACAGCATCGTCGTAATACGAGCGGAATCGGTCGTCGGCTAGATACATCTGCGCCAAGCCTCGATGTGCCTCGGGCGTGTAGCGCCCGGCACCCCAATGCCCCTCGATCCACTGTGCGTGCATGTGCGCGAGCCGCCGCGCCTCCTCGCCCGCCGGGTCGCCCGTTGCCATGGCAATCGCGAGCTGCCTGTTAATTTCATCGCCCAGCCGCTCGAGCGCATCCCATTCCTCGCGCGAAGCGGCCCGCAAGCGCTCATTCGCCGCATCTACCGCTTCGTCGCCCCAGCGCGCCCGTGCCTCGTGACCATACGCACGCTCGTTCTCCGCGATCCTTTCGCCCTTCAGCGCCTCGAAGGCATCGTTCTCGTTCATCTGCTCGATCCTTTCGATTGTGGCAATTGCCGCTTCAGTGCGTTCAATCGCCTCGTCCAGCGAATCTCTCTGCGCGCTCAGAGTAAGAAGGTGCGCATGGAGCACATGGCGGAGATCTCCCTCATCGTTCTCTAGCAAGCTGCGAATCGTAGCCACCGGCAAGCCACAGGCTCGCATGGATAGGATGTACGCCAAGCGCTTGGCATCGCTGGCGGCGTACACACGATACCCGCTCTCCGCGCGCGAAGGACGGAGTAGCCCCTCCTCCTCGTAGTACCTAAGCGTGCGCGCGCTCACGCCGGCGAGCTTGGCCAACTGGCCCACCGTATAGCTCGCGTCGCTGCGCCCCATATCTCGTTTTCCCATGCCACACCTCCCTGCGACCATAGTGCACCTTGCCGCAGCGGAAAGGTCAAGCACGAGACGGCTGACGCCCCAGCTTCCCTCTCTTCAATACATCGAGCGCACATAGACATACCGGCCGCGCGATTTACCAACCACGCGCCCCCAATGCCCCCTCCTCTTACAAGGTTTCAACTTTTGGGCACTTAACGTGCGCGCCGCCAAGTACAAGCAAAATGGCCCGAAAGAAAAGCGCTGGTAGAACGGTTGATGGCCATTGGCAAACCCGGCTTATACTCGGGGCCCTCTCGATAAAGTGCCCAAAAGTTGCAATCTCGTATGCGCTTGCATCCGGAGAACGACTCGCAGGCGTTTTCCAGGCCGCTAGCCGACAAGCATAGCGCTCGCGACACAGCGCCCACCGCGTTGCGATGGGCGCCGGGATCAGCTATTCCCTGTCGAGCAGCTGGCCCATCGCTACCGGGTCGTCTGCGTCGAGCGGCGTGACCACTGGCTTGCCGTCGGCGTCTACCAGAACGGCGATGCCGCTACCGCCCGTCATGTTGGAAGACATCAGCAGGTAGTTCACCCCGGTTTGCGTGTCGACAATAATCTTGCGAACGTTGGTTACTCCCTGGGAGTAGACCTCGACGAAACGATCGTGTGCCATGGTTGTTCCTCTCTGTAGGTGGACAGCAGAAATCGCACTGGGCATTTCCCACACCCAGGAGATTCCACGAAGCGAAGGCCGGCTCGAGACGAAGTGGCTCGGACCTGGAGGCAAAGCAATCCGAAGCGGGGCGACGCGAGCGCTCGGCAAACCGGGGACGGAGCCTTTCTCGCCGACGGGCCATCACCCTACGAATCTGACAACAATGCCGGCGGCTCCCCACCCGCAGCAAAGACCTACGATAATCATCAGAACAGTGAGCGCAATCCGCCGCGCAACCCAGTGCTCGCCGGCGCGCTGATTGAAGCGGCTGTTCACATCGGGGTCTTCGCCCGCTAGGTACGCCTCCACCGACTGGTACGCGTACAGCTGGTTGTCATGACGCATCTTGTCGACTCGAAACGCAGCAACCGATGCGGGAGCGAACAGAACCACGGCGGGCATCACGATGCACGGGACGTCCAGGTCCATGATGATTCCAGCTACCACCCACGCCAAGCAGGCAAGACCGAATACCGTCATAGCGATTCCAAGACGACGCATCCTCTTCGAGCCCGCGGCAAGGGCCTCGCGCATCTCAGGCGAATCCTCCCTCACCAGCGCATCGATGCTCACGCCAAAGAGATTGCTCAAGAGGAGCAGGCTCTGCACGTCGGGGTACGTTCGATCCGTCTCCCAGTTCGAGATGGTGTTCCGTGTCACGAACACTGCCTTCGCCAGCTCTCCCTGGGACATCCCCAGCCGCTCGCGATGCTCCTTGATGCGCTTTGCGAGTTCCACGCGGATCCCTTCGAATCTCGAGGTGTTGGACCGCGGCAACTGTACCATCGAACCGGTTTGGCGAGCGCGCAGCCATGCGAAAATGGCATGCCAAAAGATTTGTGCAACTATGCTGAGCTGGCTGCCTGTCATTCGTACCTAGAATTTGAACAGTATTTGCTAAGGGATTCATAATGCGCAAGCGCGCTATGATGGGACGGCGCGGTTGCCATGTTGCTCGCCAGCCTGCCGCATGCCGGCCCGCGCGCTGGCAGCACAGCCAGCCTCTACCATCCATCCAATCGCCCTAAGGAGCGCTATGAAGATCTTCGCGTTTGCCCTGCGCCCGTTCGACGAGCTCGCCTACCTTGAGCGTGCCTGCCATGAGCTGAACATCGAGTTCGACTGGACGAGCGAATATCCCACGCTGGAGAACGCCTCGCTCTCCGCCGGCGCGGACGCGCTCACCATCATCACCAACCCCATGACGGCCGAGCTCCTCGACCGCTATCACGAGCTCGGCATCCGCGCCATCGCCACGCGTTCCATCGGCTACGACCACATTGATGTGGACCATGCCCGCTCGCTCGGCATGCGCGTGGCTCATGCCGCCTATCCGCCCGAAGGCGTTGCAGATTACACCATCATGCTCATGCTGATGGCCCTCCGCCGCGCCAAGCAGGTGTTTCGCCATGCCGGAGTGCAGAACTTCGGGCTCGAAGGCAAACTTGGGCGCAGTTTGGGCTCCTGCACCGTGGGCGTAGTGGGCACAGGCGCCATCGGATCGTGCGTGATTCGAGAACTCGCCGGATTTGGCTGCCGGGTGCTGGCATACGACCCGTTCCCGCGCGACGACGTGCGCGCGATGGCAGAGTACGTGGAGTTGAAGGAGCTGCTCTCTGAATCCGATGTGGTGACGCTCCATGCACCTGGACTCGCGGAAAACCGCCACATGATCGGCGCCGCCGAGCTCGCGCTCATGAAGCCCGACGCGGTGCTGATAAACGCCGCTCGCGGTATGTTGGTGGATACCGATGCCCTTATTACCGCGCTTGAACAGGGGCGTTTGGGAGGCGCCGCACTCGACACCATCGAGCATGAGGCCGGCCTCTACTACCTCGATCGAAGCCTTGACGTGCTCGCCAACCGAGAGCGCGCCATCCTCATGGCTCTGCCCAACGTTGTCGTCTCGCCCCACATGGCGTTCTACACTGCCGAGGACGTGGAGCAGATGGTGCGCACCAACGTCGAGGCGCTGCTAGCGTTCACCAGCGGAGAGGGCACGCCGTACGAGGTGCGGTAACCGGTAGCCTGTGAGAAGATTCCACGCCGTATAAAGTGGTTTACGCGGATACCGGAGCTGCCGAAAAGCGTCGCATAACTCGCGGGAGAAGGCCCAATCTGAGCTCCAGTCTCGAGATATGCGACGCTCGGAAGGGCAGAATGCGGATTGCTGGCGTCTACGATGAAGCGCCGGCCGCCCGCGCCTGAGGGACGTCAGCAGCTAGCAACTGCCACCCGCACCTGAGGGACGTCGGCAGTTAGCGCCGGCCGCCCGCGGCTGGGGCTGCGCCCACACGGGCCGTTGGCGCCCGCGACTGGACCGACTGCCTGCCAGCAGCGAGGCGAATTCCTAGCTCCTGCGGCGGCGACTTCCGAATCTCAGCCATCCGCGTCGGTAGAAGAACACCACCTCTGCAACGACGATGACGATGCAGACACACGCCACTAGCAGGTAGCCGCCCGCAGCATCGATGAGGCCCATATGCGGGAAGTTCATGCCGTACCATCCGGTTATCACCGTGAGCGGCATGGCAATCGTCGTGACCACGGTAAGCCACTGCATCACGTTGTTCTGCCGGATATCAATTCCCTCTTGATAGAGGCCGTTGACCTGCAGCGCATAGTTCTGCAGCGATTCAAGCCGCGTAGACAGGCGGTCGAGCTGACGTGAGAGCGCCGCAAAGCGCGCGCGGGAAACCGGGCTCATAAAGGCTGCATCTTCCCCGCCCAGAAGGCCAGTTATATCGGAAAGCCCCTGGTAAAACGTATCTAGCCCGAGCATTCGGCGAGAATCGGCCATCATCTTCGCTCGGTCGATACGCTCTCGCCCCTCCAAAAGCAACTGCTCGAACTCCTCGAAATCCGCGCGCACGCGAGAGAGGAGCTCGGGCTGCTCGCGCAACGGCTCGGCAAGCAGGTAACAAAGAACGTCGGCGCAGCTTTCCACCGCGACATCGTCTGAGGACAGCGCGTTGAGCACCGGCGCGCAGGTGCCGTCGCCATCAACGATGACGAGCTCGCTCGATGTGAGAGAAAAGGCGAAACGCGGGGCCTCCGCAGCCCTCCTACCTGCAGGGGGAAGCACCACCACACCCACAGCGCACGTATCGCCCACCTCAGCGAACGGCATCGCTGCATGTGGAAGCTGGGCGACGACCTCCATGCCCACCCGACCGAATTCATAGTCGGCGGCATGCTCGGGGCCGACAATCATAACCGTCGGCACGCGAGATGGCCGTGCCATGCCCTCCAGCTCTGCCGTTCGAGCGCCATGCGGCGCCAACTTTTCCGCAGGCGCCAGCCGATCACCCAAAACTGTCCAGACCTTCGCCATCGCCGCACCTCCATATGGCATCAATCTCTACGCCTCATGGTACCCATCGGGGGGCTTTAGGACCGCGGCCTTGCGGGGAGGTGGTTGCATTGGCTGTATGCGGGATAGACACCCTGGCGCTCTCCCGAGACATTCCGGCGGTCTTGGCACCCATCAGCTGCCTGTGGGAGCGGCCCCGGCTCTTCCGAAGCTTGCAAGGCAGCCCACGAGCAGAGCTCGAAAGAGCGCACGGCGCGCCCATGTCCCGCGCCACACAAACAGATAAAAGACCGTTATGGCTTCGTTATAGTTGCCCGCGAGCATAGGAAACGTCAGGAAGCGAAACGCGAATAGAAAGGACCTCCATGGCGTTCATGCTCGAAACACGCGGGCTCACCAAACAATTCGGCCGCGGCGACCACGCCCAAACAGCCGTGGCCAATGTGAACCTCCACATCAAAGAGGGCGAAGTGTACGGCCTCCTCGGGCCAAACGGCGCGGGCAAGTCCACGACACTCAAGATGATCTGCGGAATGCTTCGCCCCTCGGCAGGGCAAATCCTCATCGACGGCCACCCGTGGCAGCGCGACGACCTCTACCGCATCGGCTCCCTCATCGAAGAGGCGCCGCTCTACCCCAATCTCTCTGCAAGGGAGAACCTGCGCGTCCGCACGACACTCCTCGGCCTGCCTGAGGAGCGTATCGACGAGGTGCTTGCCGAAGTGGGTCTCGGCAACGTGGGCAGCAAGCGCGCGGGCCGTTTCTCCATGGGCATGAAGCAACGACTGGGAATCGCGCTCGCCCTGCTCGCGCACCCGCATCTGCTCATCTTGGACGAGCCTACGAACGGCCTCGACCCCATTGGCATCGAGGAACTCCGCGACACCATCCGCGGCTTTGCGGCGCGCGGCATCACGGTCCTCGTCTCGAGCCACATCCTTTCGGAGGTGCAGCAGATGGCAGATTCGGTGGGTATCATCCACGAGGGTAGGCTTGCCTATGAGGACCGGTTGCACAAAGGCCAGGACCTCGAGCAGCTCTTCATGGATGTCTGCAGGCACGGAAGGGCTTCTCGGCAGAGGGAGGTGGCATGATGGCTTCCCTAGATCGATGCCCCGCAGCAAACGCGGGCCGCTTGGGTGCCAGCGCGCAGGCGTCCCGCGCCACCTCGACCGACGCGCAGGCACCTCGCGTGACCCCAGCCGGCGCACGCACGCCCCGCGCCACCTCGACCGACACCCAGGCGCTCCGCGCCACCCTTAGCTCGGCGTTTGCCGCGGAGGTTCGCAAGTCCCGGCACGCCGCGCCCATGCGCCTCGCCCTCGTCATGGCACTACCGTTTCCACTCATAGCACTCCTTACCGCACCGAGCGGCAACGTGAGCTTCTCGCCCTGGAACTACTGGTACGTGCTCCTCATGCCGGTAGCGATCGCCCTGTTCACTGGATGCGTTGCCAACGCCGATGCGCGCATGCGCAATCGTCCGCTTCTCGGTTCAGGAGCCCCGCTCGGGCAGGCCTGGTGGGCGAAGGCGCTCTGGTGCCTCATGCTCTCGGGGCTCTCCAACCTCGTCGTGCTCGCTCTGTACATCGCAGCGCTCGCCATCGGCGGAAGCCTTTCTACTGTAGCGGTACTCACCATGGCATTGGCGGCCCTTGCCACCACCATCACGAGCGCATGGATGATACCTGCGGGGCTTTTCCTCACCGCCCGCGCCGGGCTCTTGGCGGGCATCTTCCTGCCGCTCGCCGTTCAGCTTGTGGGCGGGTTCGCCTGGAGCGCCATCCCCGTGCCGCAGCTCTTCCCGCCCTCGGCGACCACCGTCATCCCCACGGCCTTCATACCCGTGCTACCGAGCGGCGAGCCTCTTGCCGCAGATACCGTGCTGGGCGGTGCGCTGGCAGCGAACGGCGCACTCACCTGGGTGGGCATCGCCGTGGCCGCACTGACCTTTGTCCTGCTCACCGCCGCATCCGCAGCATGGTTCGCGCAATCTGAGGAGGTGCGCTGATGAGCATTCTCGCCGAAGCTCGGACAGAGCGCATGACACTCCCTCGCGCCGTGCATTCCGAGGCACTTCGCCTCGCGCGCTCACCGCTCGCACCCGTTCACCTCGTCTGCGCGCTCACGGGCGGCATCGCCTGCGGGGCGTACTTCGCCTACGCACCGTGGGATCCGGCCTTTGGCGCAGACGCGTACGTGCAGCTGCTTGGCGCGCTTATGCCGCTGATGGCGAGCATCGTATGCGGGCTCAATATGGACGAGGAGCGCCGGGCGGGACGGCTCGCCAATCTCACAGGTGCTCCTTCGCGTGCAGTCGCCATCGCAGCCAAAGCAGCCGTGCTCTGGGCGGTGGGCGCGCTCGCGCTGCTACTCGCAATGAGCATCTTCGCCAGCGCGCTCGCCCTAGCCGGAAGGCTCTCGCTGGGCACCGAAACGCTCGGCTTGGCCACCGCTGGAATCTGCTTGGGGAGTGCCCCGCTCTATCTGCTCTTCATCGCCATTTCCCTACAGAGCGGGCGGAATGCCGCTATCGGTGCAGGTGCGGCGGGGCTCGGCATCGGACTCTTCTCGGTAGGCGGTCTGGCGCATGGCCTCATGACCGGCGAGCTCACGGCGGCAAGCGGAGGCGTGCTCGGCCTGATTCCCTTTTCCTGGCCTGCACGGCTCGGGTCGCTCTCCATCGAAGCGGGCATTGCGCGGGCAACGGATGCCGCCCAGGCCGCCACAATCAGTTCGCTTGCCTGGGCGCTCGCCATCGCAGCGGTCGTGCTCACCATAACGGGGCTCGCTGCGCTCATAGCATGGTTCAACCGATTCGAAGGAGGACGAAACGATGCCTAATCCAGCCCCTACCCGCGCCATGCCTAACCTCACCCGCACCCATGCCGTGCCCTACCCCGCCCGTTTCCGCGCTGTCACGCTCCTGCTTCCTGCGCTGTTCGCCTGCACCCTGCTCTCGGGCTGTGGAGGCGGCTGGGGCGTGGCGGTGAGCTCGTTGTTCGACCGCGTCTTCATGCCTCAGGAGACCGTCTGGGCTGCCTCCCCAGAACCCGATGCGTTCACCGAGAGCTACGCCGATGCCACCGGCGCCGGTACCAACTACGTCTACCGCGTCCAGGGCGCCACCGCCGATGGCTCGCCCGCGGAGGTAACCCTCATCTGGTACGGCAGTAAGGCCCCCGGCGACGGCTGGCTCGAGATCGAAGCGCACGGCGGCTCGGGCGTCCACTACCGAACCATCGACGAACACGACGTGCCGCGCGCGGCGCAAGAGGCACTTGCGGCTTCTTCTGCACCGTAACGGCGCGGCGCGGGGGCTATAAAGCGAGTTCGCGCAGCAGGCGAAAACCACCCCGCCGTTATCACTTCGTTAGAATGTTGGCGCACCATGAAACACGATGAACCACAGACACCAGGTGCCTACGAGTCAAGCGCGGGCACCACGTGAAACGCAGACACCGGGTGTCCACGATTCACGAACCACGGTGAACCGACCGCAGCAGAAAGGAGCGAACGTGGCGCGCATCATCGCGATCGACGACGAGCAGGCGATACTCGATGTGATCGAGCGCATCCTCAAGCGCGACGGACACGACGTGCTCTGCCTCGCCGATCCCGCCAGCGCTCTAAAGCTGAACCTTGCCCGAGCGGACCTCATCTTATGCGATGTGATGATGCCCGGCATCGACGGCTTCGAGCTCGTGCGCGAGCTGCGTCCGCGCTTCGACGGTCCCATCGTCTTCCTCACTGCCAAGGTTGCCGAAGAAGATGCCGTGACCGGCTATGGCCTCGGCGCCGACGACTACGTACGCAAGCCGTTCGGCGCTGCCGAGTTGCGTGCGAAGGTTGCCGCTCACGTGCGCCGGGAACGGCGCGAGCACACGCATGCCATCGCCTTTGGCCCGGTTCGCCTGGACCTTGGTGCTCGGCAGATCACGGTCGATGGCACACCCGTCGCCCTTACTCCCACGGAATATGAAATCTGCGAGCACCTTGCCCGCCATCCCGGTCAGGTGCTCAGCCGCGCGCAAATCTGCGAGGCGCTTTTCGGTTGGGAGCGCGAAGTGGACGATGCAGCCATTTCCATGCACGTAAGTCGTGCGCGCAAGAAGCTCGCCGCCGCCGGAGCCGACCCGATTGCGACCGTATGGGGAATGGGGTACAAGTGGCAGCTTTAAACAGCAACGAGGACCGGGGAGAGCAGCCTGTGTTTGAGGAACGCGAGGTAGCAGGCACCCGTGAAAAGGGCGCCGATGGGGCAAGAACCAGCAAGGCCGATGTTGCCGACGCGCCCGCCCGCCGCGCATGGCGCATACCGCTTTCCTTCCTCATCGCACGCTACTTCTTCTACGTGCTCGCTGCCCTCGCGGGGGTATGGCTCGTTGCGTTCACGGCGTTCAGCATGACGCTCAACGCCGGGCTCGTCTATTCGGCGAATTACGGCGCGGCCCATGCCAACGAGGCCATTGCTGCGGTACAAGAGGCAGGGTCGGTAAACGAGGCAAACATTCCCTCTGCATATCGATATGCCCATGTAGCTCATGATGGCACGGTGCTTGCCACTGACCTTTCGGCGGAACGGCTTCGTCGTACGCTCGATGCCACCACCAGCTTTCGATCTGAGGGCGCGAGCAGCCCGCAAACGTTCGGCATTGACGGAACCACGTATTCGGTGGGCAAGCTCGCAGACGGAACGTTCTGCATTCTCACCAGCACCTACATGCCCGAATACACCACACGAGAGCTACGCGACACACTTCCTAACCCGCAGAACCTCATGATTGCGGCCGGCTGTGCTGGAAGCGCTTTGGCGGTTGCCCTCATCGCTCGACGCGCCTCGTCTGTGCTAACAGGCAAAATGTTGCCGCTAACAGACGCGGCCGAGCGCATCGGAAAGGAGGAGCTCGATTTCGCTGTGGGCACAAGCAATGTGCGCCAAATTGACGACGTGCTTGCAGCGATGGAATGCATGCGCTCTTCGCTCGCAGATTCTCTTGAAGCGCGCTGGCGCGCCGAGCAAGCACAACGCGACCAGATCGCAGCGCTCGCGCACGACCTCAAAACGCCGCTCACCGTGGTACGAGCCAACGCTGAATTTGTTGCAGAGGAACTGCAGGACCTTACGAAGCCTGATGCCTGCAATCAACTGGCAAATAGCGCTTTTTCCGATGTCGCCGCCGCTGCGCAGGATGCAGCGCAGGGTTGCAAGCAAGTCGACCGATACGTGCAGCTCCTCATAGAGGCATCGCGCGGAAAGGCAGCCGAGGGACCCAGGCAGCGCATCGATGCCGCCAGCTTGGCGGAGCATCTTGAACGAGAGGTCGTCCCGCTCGCACGGACTACGGGGGTGGAGCTGCGCGTCATACGCGACGACGCCCTCGGGGGCGCGAGCGTTTTCGTTGAAGCCCAAGCGGTTGAGCGCGCAGTTGCCAATGTTGTCTCGAACGCTGTCGACCATGCGCGAAGCCGAGTGCGCATAGCATTTAGCCTTGCGGAGCATGACAAGGGTTCCGTTCACGCGTTCGCCATCGACGTGGAGGACGATGGGCCGGGTTTCTCGCCCGCAGCCCTCGAACATGGATGCGAGCGCTTCTTCCGCGACGACGCGTCTCGCACAGGCGCTGCATCGGGAACACATTATGGCATCGGGCTCTTTGCTGCTGCAGAAACCGCTCGCAACCATAACGGTACCATTGAGCTCGCCAACCTCACGAACCCTGATGGCTCCATCCGCGGTGCCCGGGTTACGCTTCAGCTCCCGCTTGCTTAACCTGTCTCCCCCTTTGTCCGGCTGGCCCTCCTCATGCTTGACGCACCTTTCATCCTGTTCCACCCGATCTCTCTCCTGGCCAATGTGCTCTTCCATGCTGTTTTACGCAATAAGGGCTCGATTTAAGGTGCTTATTGCGTAATTCGGCATGCTACCTTCATCGTGGCGCGCCGCCCCCGCAACACGCCATCCCATTGTGGTCCGTCACGCCCTCGCGGCGCGCGCTCCCGTCGCCGCCCGTTACGTCCCGGCGGCGGCGCGCGCCTCCGTCGGGGTACGCTACACCCCGACGGCATGCCACCCCCACCGCAGGCAACCAAGCCGCCCTCGACAGTTCAACCTATCGCTTCAATTGGCGAGAATCTCGCGCTGCACCCTCTTCGTGAGCTTGGAAAACACAAGCCGGTAGCTCATGTCGCACAGATCGAGCACGAGGTCCTCCGACGGGCCTCCGGGCCGCCCAACACAATCGATATCCACCGATATCCAGGTGCGCCCGTCAGAATAATACCCAGGCAACACGGCGTTCGGATACTCCGCGCGCAGCTCGCGAATGCGATCAGGGTCGCACTTGAGCGAAAGAAGATGCCTGCCGGCATAGGGCTTCTTGGCTTCTGGTGCAGCAACGAACTCGCAGGCAAACTGCTTGCCGCCCACCCAATACACCATCCATCCCCACGCCTCATGGAACGCCCTCGTTGCTCCGGCATGCGAGAGCAAGCGTTCGTCTATGTGCGCGTAGTCCATCTATGCCCCCCGAAGATTAGAACTGCACTGACAGCATTCATCGAGACGCTCCGCTACACCCCCCCCCGCCTAAGCCCGGCAAGCGTAAACCCGGCAAACGCACGCTACACGAGGGCGCTCACCGGATGCCTAATCACCGTCTTGAGATTCTCGGGCTTCGTACGCCGCGGGTCCCCCAGATATATCTCGTGATGCAATCGGACCGCGGGAACAGCACCATGCGCATCGAGCGCATCGAGCATCTCAGTGGCATCGAAGTCCCTCGTCGCCTCATGCCCCGCCGGAGACTCGCCGCCCTCGGCGATATCAGTCACCAGCCCTTCGCTCTCGATAAATGACGACAGCTTAGCGATGGTCGCAGGCTCGTCATCGTACGGCCCCCGATGCATAACCTGAGCGCATGATCCTTCAGCGAAGCGGACCAGGCGTAGGTCGCCCCGGTCGACCGGAACAGCAAGCTCGAGCTTTTTCTGGACGAGCAGCTCGCAAACCTTAATGAACACATCGGGAGTCACGAAATCGGGCTGTCTGATGAGCGAGACCCACGACAGGGCACTCTTGTCGGCGATAACGGTACCATCAAAGGCCCCGGCACCACCCCACCACAGGCCCTCGAGCGGCGGCACCACATAATCGAAGTAGCCGTCAGGCTGCCAGGAACCCATCTTCGCCATCTTCACGGTGTAGGAGAACCCATAGAGCAATGCAAGCGCCCGCGCGTATGCGCCGCCCTCCTCGTTGGGGTCGCCCGTACCGGCGACCGCGGCAAACGTCATCGCCGGCACCTCGACGCGCACCGGCTTCGCCTTGGCCTGATAGAGGTCGCGGTACTCTTTCTTGAAATCGAACGCCATGCTGACCTCCTCTGCCGCCGGGGTCTCTTTCGTACATACTACACGAACATGTGTTCTCTTTCAAGCTTCTTTTCGCGCCCTCTGTGGACTAACGACTCTCCTTCCAGCGCTTGAGCGTGGGAAGCACAGCGCCCAGAAGCGAGGCGCTCTCGTCAACCGTCCAACCCATCGCCTCCGCCATGCGCGGGGCGCAATCCTCAATCATGTCCTCCATGGTGGTTTCGTAGGTATAGGCGCCGTCGTCGTAGCACCATCGGCAGAAATCCTCGACCTCGGTTCCATCCGCCTCGTGGCCATGCTGATCGGGCGCCGTAAACATCATTCCGCAGCTCTGGCAATAGTGCTCCGGCATCTCGAGGAGCTCGGTTACGGGCACATCGAGCGTAACGGCGATGAGCTTCGTCATGTCGATTCCCGGCGCCGTCTCGCCCGTCTCCCACCGACTGACCGCTTGACGGGTGATAAAGAGCTTCTTCGCTAGATCTTCCTGTGTGAGCCCGCGCTCGCGGCGCAGACGGGGTAGCACGTCTTTGATAGCCATACCGGCACCTTTCTCGCTGATAATACTCGTGGAATCGCCCCTCCGAAAGCGGGGCGCGGCATCCCCATTCTCTCCTTGCCCGCCTGTTCCTGTCGAGCAACAAGCTGTTGCGCGGACCCTCTAGGTGAAGGAGCTCTACGGGGCGAAGACGAAAGCCCTCGCCGAACGACGAGCCGCACGTCCCCCCGGCGATGGCCTGCCAAGCGAATCGGCATGCAAGCCCATAAGGAACGGCTACTCCACGGCACGGCCCGCGCACGCGATGCTTGGCCACCGCACTTGCTACAATCATGTGCGCTGGCAACGAAGGAAGGAGCACGGGTGAAGCAGGCGGTCGTAGGTCTTCTGGCGCATGTCGACGCAGGCAAGACAACGCTCGCCGAGGCCATGCTCCTCGCCGCGGGCGTCATCCGCACCGCCGGGCGCGTAGACCGCGGCGACTCGCACCTCGACACCGACCCCATGGAGCGCGAGCGGGGCATCACCATATTTGCCTCACAGGCCTCGCTTGACTGGGACGGCACCCATATCATGCTTCTCGACGCGCCCGGGCACGTGGATTTTTCCGCAGAAGCAGAGCGCACCATCGCCGCTCTCGACTGCGCGCTCCTCGTCGTGGGCGCCAACGACGGCATCCAGGGCCACACCGAGACGCTCTGGGACCTGCTCCGGCGCCACCAAGTCCCCACGCTCATCTTCGTGAACAAATGCGATCTTGAACACCCCGAGCGCAGCGCGCTTATGGCCGATCTTCGCGCACGCCTTTCCCCCGCCTGCCTCGACGGCGCCGCCTTCGCGTCGGGGGACCCCAGGGCTCTTGAAGACGCCGCCTCCGCAGACGAGGCGGCGCTCGATGAATACCTCGAGACGGACTCGATCGCCCCCGCCTCCTATGCAAAGCTCGTCGCAGAGCGTTCCGTCTTCCCCGTCTTCTTCGGAGCTGCGCTCCGCAACGATGGCGTGCGTGAGCTGCTCGACGCATTGGCAGCCCTCGCCCCCGAACACTCCTGGCCCACCGCCTTCGCGGCGCGCGTATTTCGCATCAGCCGCTCGGATCGCGGCGAACGCCTCTCATGGCTAAAGGTCACGGGCGGCACGCTCCGCGCCAAGATGATGGTCGAGGGCGCCGATCATGGCGCGCCATGGACCGAAAAGATTAACGAGATTCGCCTCTACCAGGGGAAGCGCCACGAAACGGTGGCCGAGTTGCCCGCCGGCAGCATCTGCGCGGTCACAGGTCTCACGCGCACTATGCCCGGCAGCGCGCTCGGTGCCGAGGCCGCCGCACCGCGCCCTCTGCTCGCCCCCGTCCTCTCCTACCAAGTCATCCCCGCGCCGGGAACCGACGCCTCCGCCCTCATGCGCGCACTTCGCGAGCTTGCAAGCGAGGACCCGCTCCTCGGAGTTACCTGGCATGAACAGCTCCAAGAGGCCCATGTTCAGCTTATGGGCGAGGTTCAGCAGGACGTGGTTCGCGAGCTCCTGCGTGATCGATATGGCATCGAGGTGGAATTCGGCCCCGGCGGCATCCTCTACAAGGAGACGATTGTCGAACCGGTCGAAGGGGTGGGTCACTTCGAGCCGCTGCGCCACTATGCCGAGGTGCGCGTACAGCTGGAACCGCTGCCGCGCGGAACGGGGGTGCAGTTTGGCACGCGCTGCTCTGAAGATGACCTCGATCGCAACTGGCAGCGTCTCGCCCTGAGCAACGCCATGGAGCGCGACCATGCGGGCGTGCTCACCGGGGCGCCCCTCACCGATGTGCGCATCACGCTCATCGCTGGCCGGGCGCACGCCAAACATACCGAGGGCGGCGACTTTCGACAGGCCACGTACCGCGCGGTTCGCCAAGCGCTCATGACGGCTCGCGAGCAGGGAGCGTGTGTGCTGCTGGAGCCATGGTATTCTTTCACGGCAGAGGCGGATGCGGCACTGGCGGGGCGTATCCTGTCCGACATACCGCGTATGGGCGGCCGGTATGAAGCGCCTGTGACAGGCCGCAACGGCCGGGTGGCTGTGACGGGTACATGCCCTGTGGCACAGATGCAGGCCTATGCCCGGGAGTTGACCGCGCTGGGCAAGGGGCGGGCGCAGCTTTCGCTGGCGTTCGAGGCATATCATCCCTGTACGCCCGCACAGCAGCAGCACCTGGCCGAACAAACCGGCTACGACCCGGAGAGGGATGTGGAAAACACGCCGGATTCCGTATTTTGCAGCCACGGAGCGGGGTATCCCGTCAAATGGAACGAGGCACCGGCCCAAATGCACATCCAGTTAAAATAAAAGCAGCCAGGACCTGAACCGCCGTTCGCCCACGGGAGGCAGGCGGAGGAAAGAGAGATTCACCATTGCATAGGGAGGGAATTATGACAGATCACAGGGCGTGGGCCAAAATGCTTGCGGAAAAGGCGCTGGCGCGTTTTGGTGCGCGGGTATGGTTTATGGGGCTGCAGGGCAGTGTCCGGCGGGGCGCGGCC
>ENA-OPRS01000457-OPRS01000457.1-human-gut-metagenome-genome-assembly--contig:-NODE-457-length-26217-cov-2.788816_pt1 | contig 26217 bp, 19 predicted proteins | sample MGYA00241795_ERZ501881 | MGnify/ENA primary metagenome ERZ501881 (study PRJEB25962, sample SAMEA2042440) | human gut metagenome | biome: human gut; feature: human-associated habitat; material: faeces... | reverse complement strand
CCTCAGCCAGCCCTTGCAGCCGTCGTGTTACGCCCTGCGGCGGCCTTTAGGCATGGCTCCGCAGTTTGATTTCTGCCTGCATGGCGAGCTTTTTGATTATTATCGTTTAATTAATCAAAAAAAAGGAATAGCCCAATGTTATTCAAATTATTTTTTCTACTTTTGCAAAGTAGAAATTACAAAACACACATATATATAGTTAAAAACTACAAAACTATGGATTTAGTTCAGCAAATCATTGAGCGCGCTAAAAGCAACAAGCAGCGCATCGTGCTCCCCGAAGCCACAGAGGAGCGCACTTTAAGGGCAGCCGACATGGTGCTGGCCGAAGGTGTGGCTGACATCATTCTTATCGGCAATCCCGGTGAGATAAACTCTCTGGCAGAGCAGTGGGGCCTGAAAAATATCGACAAGGCTACTATCGTTGACCCGGAGAACAACCCCAAGAGCGAGGAATATGCAGCCCTGCTGGCAGAGCTCCGTAAGAAGAAGGGCATGACCATCGAGCAGGCTCGCGAGCTGGTTAAGAATCCTCTCTATCTCGGATGTATGATTATAAAGACTGGCGGAGCCGACGGACAGATATCTGGAGCGCTCAGCACAACGGCCGACACTCTGCGTCCGGCTCTTCAGATCATCAAGTGCACCCCCGGAATCACATGCGTCAGTGGCGCAATGCTGCTCATCACAAAGCAGCCTCAGTATGGCGAGAACGGCGTGCTCGTAGTAGGCGACGTTGCCGTTACACCTATGCCCGACGCACAGCAGCTGGCTCAGATTGCCGTTTGCACAGCTCAGACAGCCAAATCTGTTGCAGGCTTCGCTGATCCCCGCGTTGCTATGCTCAGCTTCTCAACAAAAGGCAGCGCAAGCCATGAGGTGGTTGACAAGGTGGTTGAGGCTACAAAACTGGCTAAGGAGCTCGATCCGTCTCTCAAGGTTGACGGCGAACTGCAGGCCGACGCAGCCCTCGTGCCTTCAGTAGGCGAGAAGAAGGCTCCCGGAAGCGACATCGCCGGCAAGGCCAACGTGCTCGTATTCCCATGCCTCGAGGTAGGCAACATCAGCTATAAGATGGTTCAGCGTCTTGGCGGTGCCGAGGCCATAGGTCCTATCCTTCAGGGTATCGCCCGTCCGGTTAACGACCTCAGCCGCGGATGCTCAGTAGAGGATATTTACAAGTTGGTAGCCATCACGGCATGCCAGGCAATGGATGCAAAAGCATAATTAATAATTTAAGTAGTTAAAGGAGTTATAGTAGTTAAAGAAGTTAAAGTCAATAGCCTTGCAGATGAACAACTTTGAGAGCGTGGTGGCATGGCAGAAGGCCTACAAGTTTACCTTGCTGGCATATAAGGTAGCCAACACCTTTCCCGAATGTGAACGCTTCGGACTCTGCTCTCAGTTTAAAAGAGCTGCGGTTTCTGTTCCGGCCAATATTGCTGAAGGATATAAAAAACTCAGCAAGGCAGACAAGCTGCGCTTCTATAACATCGCGCAAGGAAGCATTGAAGGATGCAGATGCTATGTTTATTTGTCGAAAGACCTTGGGTATGTTGATGCTCCGGTTTTCAACGAACTGATGGGAGCTCTGTCTGATGCAAGCAGGCTGCTTAACGCATATTGCAAGGGTGTGATAAATAATGGCTATGCTGATGATGGCCAACAGGGCTATTGACTTTAACTACTTTAACTACTATAACTACTTTAACTCCCGATAAACAACTTATAACCATGAAAATTTTAGTATTAAACTGCGGCAGCTCGTCTATCAAGTATGCACTTTACAACATGGACGACAAGTCTGTCATGACATCAGGCGGTGCAGAGCGCGTTGGTCTCGACGGCGCTTTCGTTAAAGTGAAGTTGCCTAACGGAGAGAAAAAAACTGTAATGCACGACATTCCCGAACATACAGAGGGAGTGAAGTTCATCTTCTCACTGCTCACCGATCCTGAAATCGGCGTTATTAAAGACCTCAATGAAATCGACGCCGTTGGCCACCGTATGGTGCACGGAGGCGAGAAGTTCAACAAGAGCGTGGTGCTTACCGACGAGGTGCTCAAGACTTTTGAAGAGTGCATCGACCTGGCTCCGCTGCACAATCCGGCCAACCTCAAGGGTGTTAAGGCCGTCAGCGAGCTTATGCCCGGTCTGCCTCAGGTAGGCGTGTTCGATACAGCCTTCCATCAGACTATGCCCGCACACTCATATCTCTACGCCATACCGTATGAGCTTTATGAGAAATATGGCGTGCGCCGCTACGGATTCCACGGAACAAGCCACCGCTATGTGTCAAAGAGAGTGTGCGACTTCCTGGGCGTAAATCCTGCCGACAAGAAGGTCATCACCTGCCACATAGGCAACGGAGGCAGTATAGCTGCCGTTGATGGAGGCAAATGTGTTGACACATCAATGGGTCTCACACCGCTCGAAGGCCTCATGATGGGCACACGAAGCGGTGATATCGACGGCGGTGCCATCACATTCCTCGAGAAGAAACTCGGTCTCGACGCTGACGGAATGTCAAATCTGCTCAACAAGAAGAGCGGTGTGCTCGGCATAACAGGCATCTCTTCAGACATGCGTGAGATAGAGTCTGCCAACGATGAGGGCAACGAGCGTGCCAAGCTGGCTCTCGACATGTACAGCTACAGAATAAAGAAATACGTTGGAGCCTATGCTGCTGCCATGGGCGGATGCGACATCATCGTGTTCACCGCAGGCGTTGGCGAGAACCAGGCTTCTATGCGTGAGGATGTATGCAAGAACATGGAGTACATGGGTGTTAAGCTCGACGTTGAGAAGAACAAGACCATCCGCGGTGAGGAAGCCATCATCTCTACTCCCGACTCTAAGGTTACGGTATGCGTAATTCCTACCGACGAGGAGCTGATGATTGCAACAGACACAATGAATCTGCTGTAAGCTTCACACGGATAGCATATAATAAAGGTGAGAAAGCATGTGCGTCTGATATGTCATGACGCCGTCTTTCTCACCTTTTTTTATTTGTTGAGGCTTGCGCCCCGTGCGTGTTGTCGCTGTTGTTGCGGCCTGATGCAGTGCAGAATACCGCCGTTGTCGTGCTGTAGGGGCTGCTGAAGGCTTATGGCTTGCTCTCGCCCTCGGCGTATTCTTCGAGGAACAGATGCTCGCCGTCGAACACAACGTATGTGAACTGCCATATCCAGTCGCCTATAATCATCATCCGCGTCTTGCGCGACAGCATGAGGTCGAGCTCTATGTGGCGGTGTCCGTAGATGAAATAGTCGATGTCCGGATGGGTCTTCATATACTTCTTGGTGTATTTTACCAAGGCTTCTTTGTCCTCACCCTGATAGGGCGGCTCCTTTCCGTCGGCACGCTTCATGCGGCTGTGCTTGGCCCATGTCAGTCCGAACCAGATGCCCCAGCGCGGATGCAGCGCGCTGAACATGCGCTGGCAGACGCGGTTGTGGAACACGCGACGTATGAAGTTGAACTTAGGGTCGTGGTCGCCAAGGCCGTCGCCGTGTGCCATGTAGAACACCTTGTCGTATATGTCTACGGTCGTTGGCTTTGTGTGTATGATTACGCCGCACTCCTCTTCGAGATAGCCGTACATCCAGATGTCGTGGTTGCCGGTGAAGAAGTGCACCTCGACGCCCATGTCGGTCAGCTCGGAGAGCTTGCCCAGGAAGCGCGTATATCCCTTGGGCACGGCATATTTGTATTCGTACCAGAAGTCGAACATGTCGCCCAGCAGATATATTGCCGCGGCCTTGTTCTTTATTTCGTCAAGAAACCGCACCAGCCTGCGCTCCTGCGTGCGGCCGTGAGCTATGGCCAGCGAGCCCAGGTGTGCGTCGGACAGTATGTAGACATTTTTTCTCATGGTGCAGATGTTTTAGTATTTAAGATATGCTGTTATTCGAATCCCAGCTCGAGGCGTGCCTCCTCGCTGAGCATGCTCTGGTCCCATGCGGGCTCGAACACGAGGTTCACCGTGGCCGACTTTACGCCGTCGAGGCTGTCAACCTTCTGCCTTACGTCCTCGAGGATGAAGTCTGCCGCCGGACATGTGGGCGCGGTGAAGGTCATGTCGATGTCCACGGTGGCGTCGTCTTTCACGTCAATCTTGTAAATCAGTCCGAGGTCGTATATGTTTACGGGTATTTCCGGGTCGTATACAGTCTTGAGCACATCTACTATTCTCTCTTCTATAGCTGTTTTTTCTTCTTGAGTCATGATTCTTATGTTATGATTAGTTGCATCATCTGTGTGCAGGCCGCTGCTTGTGCCGTGCCTGTTTGCCTGTTGCATAATAGGGCAATACAAAGATAGGTGAAAAAAAGCGTATTACAAAATTTATGCCGTTTTTTTGTGCCGTGCGGCGTTCTGTTGTGCCACGGCTGTTGCCCTGTCTGTGCAGCGGAGTGGTGTTGGCTGAGATTGGACTTTGCGCAAAAAGAAGCCCGGACGCAAGCGTATGGCAGAAGGCGTCCGGGCGGATTCAGTTGTAGTAATTATTGATTGTCTTGCTGTTTTTCGGTTGCAGGCAGAGTGACAGTTGTTGCTGTGTAGTCTTCAACTTGTTTTCCGTCGATTTTCACGTTCTTGATGTTGAGTGTCAGCGTCAGCTTGTTGTCCTCCCCGTTGTATGATGCTGTCGTAACGGCCACGTCGGCAGTAGCCTTCACGGTGTTCTCGCCGGCCTGGTATTCAAAGTTGCAGATGCAGCTGTCGGCTGTCATGCTTACAATGTTGTTGGCATATCCGCTTATTCTGTAGCTTACGCTGCATGTGTCGGCCTTGTATGTGTTGAGCGCCTGCTCGAGGTTTTCTGCTGCAACAACGTCCTTTATGATGTTGCTTACGGGCAGGTTGAACTGCATGTCGGCTGTTCCGAGAGTTACGGTCATAGCCGAGTCGGCTGTAGCTTCGCCGTATTCCATGCTGTTTACATATGTGCCGGGCATTGCGCTGAGTACTTCCTGTGGTACGCTTACGCCGTTGTCTTCATCGTCGTCGCAAGATGTCATTGTTGCTGTGAGGCATAAGCCCATGATAAATCCAAATATTAATTTCAAAGATTTCATTGCTTTTTTGTTTTTAATTTTACGTTATTTTGTTTGTGAGTACTCGTAATTGTAAATGTTACGGCGACAGAAAACTTGCATGGGGGTATGGTTAAAACTTGTAAAAATATATTTTCTACACTGAAAACTCTGTCATCATCTGCCGTCGTCAATGCTTTTCTGCCGGCCTTTTTCTGCTGCCTTTCCCCGGCGTTGCATAGACTTTGATTGTGGCGATTTAGGATGTTGTATGGTATTGCCATTGAGACTGATTTCTAAAAGACCGCCTTTCGCCTTCTGAAAGGCCACATATTGCACGCTAAAAGGCCACCTTTTAGAAGCTAAAAGATGGCCTTTTGTAACGTGTTGGATGTCAGACTGTTGCGCGGTTGTGTACTTTGCCTTTGCAGGCAGGTGTTTTCCTTACAGCCGTCCCTCCTCCGAATAGCTGTAATATCGTCCGTCGGTGATTATCAGATGGTCGAGAAAGTGCAGGCGCATTATCTCGCACGCCTTCTTCATGCGCTGCGTCAGCCTGTCGTCGTCGCCGCTCGGCATGGGGTTGTTGCTCGGATGGTTGTGGCATAGCACCACGATGGTGGCGTTGCACAGCAGTGCGTTCTTTATCACCACGCGTATGTCCACCGCCGTCTCGGTTATGCCACCGTGCGACAGCTGCATGTCTTTTATCAGCTTGCAGTTCTGGTTCATCAGCAAGATCCATGCTTCCTCTTCGCTCAGGTCCTGCATCTTTGGGTGCATAAACTCGTAGATTGCAGCTGCCGAGTCGAGCCGCTTGCGCTCTTCAGCCTTCTCGGCCTGACGGCGCTTGCCCAGCTCGCAGGCTGCCAGTATGGTTACGGCTTTGGCCGGTCCCAGGCCCTTGTAGTTGCCGGAGGTGAGCTGGCCGATGCTCATCTTGCCGAGAGAGTTAAGGTTGTTGTTGCAGTCGTTGAGCACTCTCTTCATGAGGTCTACCGCACTTTCTTCGGGTGAGCCTGAGCCTATTAGTATAGCCAGCAGTTCAGCGTTCGACAGCGCCTGTGCCCCGAGCCGCATCATCTTTTCGCGTGGCCGGTCGTCCTCGGCCCATTGGTTTATGCTTAGTTTTGACATATTGTTCTAAATTGAGAATTGAGAGTTGAGAATGGAAAAACAAAGTTCGGCACAAGCCAATTATGATTTGCCTTTTTTGATTATTATTGTGTCCGTGTGTTGTAAGGTTGTAAAGGTAAAAAGAATGATGCGTATGCCGATTGCATGAATTAAATATGCAGCTGGTTGCTGTCAGCAGATTGCTTTAATTGAAGAATTGAGAATGAATAATCAGATTACATCAAAATTATACCTTTCAAAGGTAATCATAATTGGCTTGCGCCGAACTTTGTTTTTCCGTTCTTAATTCTCAATTCTCCATTAATAATGTGCTTGCCGTATTATATTTTTTCGTAACTTTGCAGACCACAGCAGATTTTTATTTTTCTGCAAAATTACGACAAATAGAGATGGATAATAAAGAAATAAATAAAAACAACGAGTTCGTAAGACAGGTGGCTGAGCAGAAATATGAGTTCGGCTTCACCACCGACGTGCATACGGACATAATCGATGTGGGCCTTAACGAGGACGTGGTGCGCCTGATTTCGCAGAAGAAGGGCGAGCCCGACTGGATGCTCGACTTCCGCCTGAAGGCCTACAACTACTGGAAGACGCTGGAGCAGCCTACCTGGGGACACGTGAACGTGCCCGAGATAGACTATCAGGCTATATCATATTATGCCGACCCGCTGGCAAAGAAGAAGGACGAGGGCAAGAAGGAGATTGACCCCGAGCTGATGAAGACTTTCGACAAGCTGGGCATTCCGCTCGAAGAACGCCTTATCCTTAGCGGCCAGACGGCCGTGGACGCCATTATGGACTCGGTGTCGGTGAAGACTACTTATAAGGAGAAGCTGGCCGAGAAGGGCATCATCTTCTGTTCTATCGGCGAGGCCATAAAGGAATATCCTGACTTGGTAAGAGAGTATCTCGGCACGGTTGTGCCTTACCGCGACAACTTCTTCGCAGCCTTGAACAGCGCCGTGTTCAGCGACGGCTCGTTCGTCTACATACCCAAGGGCGTGCGCAGTCCCATGGAGCTTAGTTCTTATTTTCGCATCAACGCAAGAAACACGGGCCAGTTTGAGCGCACGCTGATTATTGCCGAGGACGACAGCTATGTGTCTTATCTCGAAGGCTGTACGGCTCCGATGCGCGACGAAAATCAGCTTCATGCCGCCATCGTCGAGATTATCGTAAAGGACAACGCCGAGGTGAAATATTCTACGGTGCAGAACTGGTATCCGGGCGACGAGAACGGCAAAGGCGGAGTGTTCAACCTTGTTACAAAGCGTGGCGATCTGCGTGGAGTTAACTCAAAGCTGTCGTGGACTCAGGTTGAGACGGGTTCGGCCATCACGTGGAAATATCCTTCGTGCATCCTGCGCGGCGACAACTCTGTGGCTGAGTTCTACAGCGTAGCCGTTACCAACAACTATCAGGAGGCCGACACGGGTACGAAGATGATTCACTTGGGAAAGAACACCAAGAGCACTATAATAAGCAAGGGCATCAGCGCCGGACACAGCCAGAACTCGTACCGCGGACTGGTGCGCGTGTCGCCTAATGCCGACAATGCCCGCAACTATTCGTCTTGCGACTCGCTGCTGCTGGGCAGCGACTGCGGTGCCCACACGTTCCCGTATATGGACATACACAACGACTCGGCGATAGTGGAGCACGAGGCTACGACGAGCAAGATAAGCGAAGACCAGCTGTTCTACTGCAATCAGCGAGGCATACCCACGGAGCAGGCCGTCGGCCTTATCGTCAACGGATATGCCAAGGAGGTTTTGAACAAGCTGCCTATGGAGTTTGCCGTTGAGGCTCAGAAGCTGCTCAGCGTGTCGTTGGAAGGCACTGTGGGATAGTTCTTCAAATTAAAAATTAAGAATTAAAAATTGACGGGTAGTGCCGTAGGGGTTTATCGGTTCATCAACGATATATATTAAAAATATTATTATGATGAATACAAGACCATTGATTGTTTTAGCCTTGCTGCTTTGTATGTCAAGACTTGTGGCAATCGCTCAGGACGATGACTCGCGGCGATGGGCAATAGACTTCAGGCTAAGTCCTGTAAATCCGGTTGTGTCGCTAAACGAAACTCCCGACAAGTATTACGACCCTTTGAAGGCAGGCGGCGGTCCTAACTTCTCTGCTCACCTAGAGTATTTCATTCCGCAGACAGGCTTCTCTGTTGTCGGCGGCTATGACCACGAAGTGATGGATTTCTACTCAGGCGACGTGTCGGCCGATCTGTCGCAGATTATGCTTGGCGGACGCTGGTATTTCCTGTCAAAGTCATGCCCGTTGCAGCCTTATCTCGGCGTAAGCACCTTCTGGAACGTTGCCGGGCGCAAGGATGCAGGCACAGTGAGCATGTCGGGAATGTATGGCAGCTATGAGCGCAAGTATAGCGTTAGCAGCCCCGTGCTTAGTGTGGCGCCGGTGGTTGGCCTCGACATATATCTGTTTTCGTGTGTGGCTCTTGAGGTCGATTATGGCTTCCGCATGGCTGTTGACGGACATACATCGTCGCAGACGACATACAGAAAGGACGCAACGCCCTATGCAATGCGCTCGCCGATGCACCGCCACGCGCTGTCAGTGGGACTGAAAGTTACGTTCCCGTTCAAGTTTACAAACAGTGATGTCACCGGACTGTTGGACTCTCTGCTGACATATCTATATCTGAAATAAACAATCACGGCAGGCGCAAGCCGTAAGGCCGGAATAAATTATAAGCAAGAATTATGTTAGAAATAAAAGACTTACACGCCAAGATTGGCGACAAGGAAATATTGAAGGGCATCAACCTCACCATAAAGGACGGTGAGACACATGCCATAATGGGACCTAACGGTTCGGGCAAGAGTACATTGAGTGCTGTGCTGGTCGGTAATCCGCTGTATGAGGTTACGTCAGGCTCGATAACCTTCAACGGCAAGGACCTGCTCGAGATGAAGCCTGAGGACAGGGCACACGAAGGACTCTTCCTTTCGTTCCAGTATCCCGTGGAGATTCCGGGCGTGTCGATGACCAACTTCATGCGTGCCGCCATAAACGAGAAGCGCAAGTATGAGGGCAAGGAGCCGCTCAACGCTGCCGACTTCTTGAAGCTGATGCGTGAGAAGAGAAAGATTGTTGAGCTTGACAGCAAGCTGTCTAACCGCTCTGTGAACGAAGGTTTCAGCGGCGGCGAGAAGAAGCGTAACGAGATTTTCCAGATGGCAATGCTCGAGCCGAAGCTCAGTATCCTGGACGAGACTGACTCTGGCCTCGACGTAGACGCGCTGCGCATTGTTGCCGAAGGCGTCAACAAGCTGCGCACACCGGAGTCGAGCTGCATCGTAATCACTCACTATGAGCGCCTGCTCGACATCATCAAGCCCGACATCGTTCACGTGCTCTACAAGGGACGCATCGTAAAGACCGCCGGTCCGGAGCTGTCGAAGGAGATAGAGACACGCGGATACGACTGGATTAAAGAAGAGGTGGACTGAATTTAATTTATAATTGGCTGATGCCGAACTTCGTTTCACAATTCATAATTCACAATTGGATTGCGCTGAACTTCGTTTCATAATTCACAATTCTTAATTCGTAATTTATAATTAATATACGGATGGATAGCGAAAAACAATATATAGACCTTTACAACCAGTGCCGCGACATGATATGCGCGCACAGCTCAGCGCCGCTCAACGCCGTGCGCGATGCTGCGTTCGACGACTTCAAGCGGATGGGATTCCCGACAAAGAAGGTCGAGAGATATAAATACACCGACATTCCGTCGCTATTTGAGCCCGACTACGGCCTTAACCTCAACCGCCTTAACATTCCGGTTGACCCGTATGAGGCTTTCAGATGCGACGTGCCTAACCTCAGTACATCGCTCTATTTCATAGTGAACGACGGCTTCTATGGCAAGTCTACGCCTAAGGGCCAGCCGCTTCCCGAAGGAGTGATTGTCGACTCGCTGGGTAAGGTGGCTGTCGAAAGGCCAGAACTGATAGAGAAATATTATGCCAAGCTGGCAAAGACTTCTGAAGACGGTATAACTGCTCTCAACACAATGCTGGCACAGGACGGACTGCTGGTTTATGTGCCTAAGGGCGTTGTGGTAAGCAAGGCCGTGCAGGTAATCAACATCCTGCGCTCTGACGTCGACCTGATGGTTAATCGCCGTGTGCTGATAATAGTGGAGGAGGGGGCTGAAATCAAGCTGCTCTTCTGCGACCATGCCGCCGACGACCGCCGTTTCCTCACCACGCAGGTTATCGAGGCTTATGTGGGCGACAATGCGGGACTTGACCTCTACTGTCTTGAGGAGACTCACGCAAAGAACGTTCGCGTGAGCAACCTGTTCATTGAGCAGCAGCGCAGCAGCAGAGTTAACCATAACATAATAACGCTGCACAACGGCATAACACGCAACCGCACCGACCTCGTGTTTGCAGGTGAGGGTGCCGAGTGTAACCTCAGCGGATGTGTTATAGCCGACAAGAAACAGCATGTTGACAACAATACGCTGATAGATCATCGCGTGGCTCACTGCACGAGCAACGAACTGTATAAATACGTTCTCGACGAGAGCGCCACGGGAGCCTTTGCCGGTCGCGTGCTGGTGCGTCATGGCGCACAGAAGACCGACTCGGTGATGCGTAACCAGAACCTCTGCTCTACCAAGGAGGCGCGTATGTACACGCAGCCGATGCTGGAGATATATGCCGACGACGTTAAGTGTGCTCACGGCAGCACCGTGGGTCAGCTCAACGATGCGGCCCTGTTCTACATGCGCCAGCGCGGCATCAGCCTTAAGGAGGCCAAGCTCCTGCTTGAGTTTGCCTTCGTCAACGAGGTCGTAGACGGCATAAAGCTCGAGCCGCTCCGCGACCGCCTGCATTATCTCGTAGAGAAACGCTTCCGCGGCGAACTCAACAAGTGCGAGGGATGCAAGCTGTGCAGATAAAATTCGGTAGTTAGAAGTAGTTAAAGGAGTTAGAGTAGTTAAAGTCATTACCTTTGTTGATGTCGTCATTCTTTATGTAACAATGTTGACTGGAATTTGGCTTTGGCTGCTCTAATTCTGAAAATAAGCTCGGATACTTGCATATTTTCAATGCTTGCAATAAAAAAATTAAGGCTTGTATACTTTAACTGCTCTGACTTCTCTAATTTACTGAATATTCTCGTTAGTCTTTGGCCACGTTACTTTGTATAAAATTATTTAGGCTATTGACTTTAACTACTCTAACTCCTTTAACTACTTTAACTCCTAAAAAGTATGTTCGACGTAACCAAAATAAGAGAAGACTTCCCGATACTCAGCCGTAAGGTTTACGACCGTCCGCTGGTATATCTCGACAACGGCGCAACAACGCAGAAGCCGCTGTGTGTGCTCGATGCCATGCGCGAAGAGTATCTCAATGTCAATGCAAACGTACACCGCGGCGTGCATTATCTTTCGCAGCAGGCAACCGACCTGCACGAACAGGCACGCGAAAAGGTGCGCAAGTTTATCAATGCAGGTTCGGTTAACGAAATAATCTTCACGCGCGGAACCACCGAGAGCCTTAACCTTGTGGTTTCGTCGTTCTGCGACGGGTTTATGAGCGAGGGCGACGAGGTTATCGTGTCCGTCATGGAGCATCATTCCAACATCGTGCCGTGGCAGCTTCAGGCAGCGCGCAAAGGCATATCGCTGCGCGTGATACCGATGAACGACAAAGGCGAACTGCTGCTCGACGAATACGAAAAGCTGTTTACTGAGCGCACTAAGATAGTCAGCGTTACGCATGTAAGCAATGTCCTAGGAACGGTAAACCCTGTTAAGGAGATTGTGCGCATAGCCCACGAGCACGGCGTTCCCGTCATGGTCGACGGTGCACAGAGCACTCCTCACTTTGCCGTTGACGTACAGGACATCGACTGCGACTTCTTTGCCTTCAGCGGACATAAGATGTATGGTCCTACAGGCGTAGGCGTGCTATACGGAAAGGAAGACTGGCTCGACCGCAGCCGCCGTATCAGGGCGGAGGCGAGATGATAGAGAGCGTAAGCTTCGAGAAGACCGTTTTTGAGCATCTCCCGTTTAAGTTTGAGGCCGGCACGCCCGACTATGTTGCCACTCACGGCCTTGCCACCGCCATCGACTATATCAGTTCGATAGGCATCGACAACATCTCGCGCCATGAGCAGGAACTCACAAAGTATTGTATGGAGCGGATGCAGGAGATAGACGGCATCAGACTCTTCGGCACGGCCAATGATAAAGACGCCGTGGTTTCGTTCCTCGTAGGCGACATCCACCATCTCGACATGGGCACGCTGCTCGACCGTCTCGGCATAGCCGTTCGCACCGGTCACCACTGCGCCCAACCCCTCATGATACGTCTCGGCATACAGGGCACGGTGAGAGCCTCGTTTGCCATGTATAACACAAAGGAGGAGATCGACGTTCTTGTTGAAGGCATAAAGCGCGTAAGCAAGATGTTCTGATACTTAACGGAGTTTATTATATAAAAGAGGGAGTGTCAAAACTCATTTTTTGAAAATATGAACTTATAATCTGGCATTTGAACATCCTAAAAGGCTAAAGAAAGGGCCGTATCATTACTCAATACAGAGCTTGATACGACCCTTTTTTAAGTGTTATAAATACGATCTGTAACTTTGCGGGGTAGCCATTTTAGTTTTGACACATTTACCCTTTTTTGTCTATCAGTTCATTCCGATACGTTTCATCAACTCATCATATTCCTTCTCTTCCCTGCACAACGGCCTGTACCAGGTATATTTCAACACCACGGTGGTCACCACCAGCAGCAACACCGACGCAATGAGTCCCCCCGTACCGCGCACCACCAGATACATGGGCACAATAGTGAGACAGCACTGCCACACGATACCAATCGCCACATTGAACATATCCCGCTTGAAATGGCGGTTGCGCGTCACCTGCGGATAGCGTGCTACTGCCTTGGCCGCCACCGGTTTCCACCACCCCCACGGACATACCCGGATATAGAAGTTCACCAGTGTCTCCTCGTCAGCAGGAGGTGCCGAGTACGTACCCACGATACAACCCACCAGCGAAATGCCGAACAACACGGGGAAAAAATAAAGTACCAACGAATCGGGTACCGTGAACTTCATCACAATGGCAGCCACCACACCCGAAGTCATTCCCCAGAAATACCCTTCACCATTAAACCGCCACCAGGGCCACTTCAACACATTGGCGGCAATATATCCGCCGAACAACGCGCCCACAATCCACTGGAAAATCTCGTTGATGTCCTTCAGAAAAAAGCCCATCACCGTACTGATAACCACCACCAGTACCGAAACGAGGTAACTCGCCCGTATCTGTGTCCTGACGGAAGCCCTTGGGTTGATATACTTCAGATAAATATCATTCACCACATAAGCCGGTGCCGCATTCACCGTAGAAGCGAATGTAGACATGAATGCCGACAGCAATCCTGCCAGTAACAAACCCGCCAGCCCCACCGGCACATACTTCGTAATCAGGTGAGGAAGAATTGTTTCGAAATCCGTGTGGACAGCCGTCATCTGTTCCAGTCCTCCATCCACTTTAAAGAAATAGATAGCCAGCAACGCAAACCCCATAATCATCAGATAACGCGGAATCAGCAGAATGACCGATACCGAACCGCTCATCAGCGCCGCCTCCTTGGGTGACTTGCACGACAGGATCTTCTGCATGTCATAGTTCGGAGCAGGTCCCGCCATACTCATAAAAATCCCTTTCAGCAACGCCATCATCACAAAGACACCCATCAGGCTGTAAGGCTCGTCCGCCATGCGTTCCGTCAGCAAACTCATCCGTTCACTCCAGTCAATGTCCAGCGTCCAGCCGAAGAAAGGCGACTCCCACCCTGCAGGCACAAATTCCCGGATCATTTCAGGAGCCACCATGTTCATCCCGATAATGGCAATGACCACACCCGCCACCGTCATGATGAGGAACTGCACCACATCCGTCCACACAATGCTGAGCATACCGCCCAGCATCACATAGAAGGTAGCAATGGCCGTAAAGAAAATGCCGTAAAAATGAGGCACATATTGTACCGGAATATCCCAGGGCACATACTGCGACACTACCTCCCACGGAAAAAAGATCTCCATGAACTTGCCGATTCCGATAAACCCGTAGCTCAAGAAACCCAGCACGCTGAGCAGAGCAAAGACAATGACAATAGTATGCGAGAGCGTAGCCCCCTGCCCGAAACGGGTCTTTATCCATTCGGCGCCCGTCAGCACATTGCTCCGGCGGAGCCACACCGACAGATAGACCATCAGGAAAATTTGATTGAACACGGGCCACAACCATGGAATCCACAGACTTTTGAACCCATAAGCAAAAGCCCAATACACCATCAGCATGGTGCCGGTAATATCAAACATGCCCGATGCATTCGACAGCCCCAACATATAAAACGGCAACGACTTTCCGCCCAAAAAATAAGAATCCATATTCTTTGCCGCCTTCTTTTTCAAAAACAACCCGATGGCGACAATAACCATCAGATAAGCACAAATAATCAGAATATCAACGATATGCAATTTCATAGTATCCGCTTCATCTTTTATTCAAACACCTGTGTCATGGGGCGTCCTATCCACACCTGCGGTTGCTCCAGATTGAAAACAGATGCTATAGTAGACGCGCAGTCAAACTGCATCATGCTCTCTTCGAAAGCTCCCCCCTTCTTGATGTTCTTTCCGGCGATAATGAACGGCGTTTCCATCTCCTCCATGGTCTTTCCGCCATGTCCCTTATTGATTCCCCCATGATCAGCGGTGACAATAATGATGCTGTTTTCATAAATACCCGCTTCCTTGATGGCATCCACAATACGGCCCACATAGCCGTCCAGTTCTTTCAGTTTGGCATAATAAGCCGGAGTATCGTGTCCGTCACCGTGCCCCACGTGGTCAGGGTTGTCGAAACAAAAAGCACTCAACACCGGTTTCTTCTGCGTAATATACTCACAGGCCATGTCACACAAAGCCGTAGGATGCGTGTTATAGTCGGGTGCCTGCGCATGATGGTTCAAAGCCAGCGTATCTACCAGATACTTGATGCCATCCCATTCATACAGTACGCCCATCTCGGCATCGGGAGCCGCCTTGCGCAACTCGCTGAACACGGTGGGGAAAATGCCATGCTCGTTCAGCACACGCGAAGGTAGTTCGGGTGTTCTTGATCCCCACTCCGTGTACCCGTGCAGTTCAGGACCTGCCCCCATAAACATGGAAGCCCAATTTACAGCACTGGATGAAGGAAGTACACTGCGTTTTTTCAACGTGTAGCATCCGGCATCCATCAACGCCTTCACGTTCGGCATATCCGCCTTTGCCACACTGTAGGCGCCCCATCCGTCCAAACCGATGACAAACACATGTTCCGCTTTCCATTCCGGAGCCTTCCGGCAACCCGACAACACCATTACGGCTATGCACATAGCCCATAAAGCAATCTTTTTCATACAATATCTATTTTGGGTTTATAATTACAAAATTAGCCATTTATTCCCTTTCGACAAGAAAATAAATGGCATTATCCACTTCTCTTTCCACCTAAAAAACAGCCATTCCGCATTAAAAACGACTTTATCTTATCAATGCCTTTATATTCCTTCTATTTTACCCGTTCAGAAATGCCTCGTTGCGATCTATCAGCGCGTTCACCGCCGCCACTGAAGCTGCGGAACGCAATCCGTCGGCAGGCGTGTGCAGACAGTAGTCCACCAAGCGATCCACCGTAGAAACCGCCACGTGCATCCGCGTGTCGCTGGAGGCATAATAGATGTATACCGTACCGTCGTCATCGGCTATCCATCCGTTCGAGAAAAGCACATTGGACACATCGCCCACCCTTTCCCCCGCCAGCGGAGCCAGCAGATAGCCGGCTGGTTCAGCTATGACGCGCCACGGTTCATCGGCTGCGGTCATATACAGATAGAGCACATAGCGCAGTCCGGCGGCACATCCGCGTACTCCGTGCGCCAGGTGCAGCCATCCTTGGGAGGTGCGGATGGGGTGCGGTCCCTCTCCGTTCTTCACCTCTTTGATCGTGTGATAATAACGGTGGTTTATTATCATTTCCTCCTTCACCTCCGCCCGGGTGATGTCGTCTATCAACGCCCATCCTATTCCTCCCCCATTTCCGGCATTAATAAAATCATCCTGCGGACGGGTGTAAAGGGCATATTTCCCATTCACAAATTCGGGATGCAACACCACATTGCGCTGTTGGCTCGCCGCTTTCAAGTCGGGCAACCGTTCCCAGTCCACCAGATTGCGCGTGCGTACGATTCCCGCCTTTGCCACCGCCGCCGACAGATCTCCCACCGGTGCCTTGTCATCATGGCGTTCGCTGCAAAAGATACCATAAATCCATCCATCCTGGTGAGCGGTAAGACGCATATCGTACACATTGGTTTCCGCCGGATCCACATCGGGCAATACCAGCGGACGTTTCCAAAAGTGGAAATTGTCCACCCCGTTAGGGCTTTCGGCTATGGCAAAGAACGACTTCCGGTCTGCTCCCTCCACACGGACCACCATCAGATACTTTCCGTTCCATTTCAGGGCACCACTGTTCATGGTAGCATTAAAGCCGATACGCTCCATACAACAAGGGTTGGTGGCAGGGTTGAAGTCATAACGCCATTCCAGGGGAATATGCTGGCGTGTCAGTACCGGATAAACATAACGGCGGATGACACCGTTCGTTTCTTCCTGCATTTCATTAGGACGTTGCAACAACGCTTCATGGCGTTGGCGCAATGCTTCTATTTGTTTTTTGAAATATCCGTTCATATCTTATTTTCTTTTCATTGTTATCAATCCATCTTTTACAGTAAAAGAATGCTATCCAAGCATCTAGAATTATACTATTTTATCAAAAATCAATCATATTCTATACAGTGTTGTTATTGGTTCTCAGGATAAAGAGACATACGGTAAACCCGCTGGTAAATCGCATCTTCCAATTCCAACTCAAACACAACATCCTGTGTTTCAGGATCTACTTCTGTCACACGTGCACCACGATTGCCATTGCTAAGCACATTGCTCATTCCCGGACAAATTAATCTGTTACCCGTTTGTTCCAAATATTGCACCCCGGAACGGGCCGGAGTAAAATACGCGGCACCACGCTCTTTTCCATACTGCCAAACTTGGCGAACCGTACGGTTCACTTCATCCACTTCATATTCTATGCCGCAAGTATAAATATTTTTCCTGTCTGTAAAATCCAGTTTGAAGTTACGCCCATAACCATTATTGAAATAAAGAATGTGTCCATTAGGTAATGGGACAGCTGTATGACATCCCCAAGGCCATTCAAAATCATCACAATTCTTCGTTCCGGCTATCACCTCAGGATCAGTAATAGGAGTCCCGTCGGCATGAAGAGGATTCAATAATAATTTCAAGTATTTATCTCTCCAATACCCATGAGGCGATATAATCCACTCAATACCTCCAGCTTTATTAAACTTAAAGATTCCTTGATAACGAGCTGTAGCCAGATAATCATCTCCCCACTCTACTATACCATTATTATGCGCCCAATTACTGGCACTTTGTGCAAAAGGGTCTGAGGTTAGATCATAATCGGTCATTCCATAGCGAGCCGAATCCAACATGTGCACCAAATCCCATTCTTGCAATATCTCCCCTTTTTCGGGATCCATCATAATAATAAAATCATTTATCCGTACATCTTTCCCATTGGCGATTTTAGCGGAAGTCTTGCTCACAGTCGCTAATATATTGCCTTGCTTATCTTGAGATATGGCATGATGCATAGTGTATCCCCTTTCCAGCATATCCCAATTATGAATTGTATTTCCCATCATATCCCCCTCCCCCATCCGATGATGGTTTCCGTCACCGGTCATATAATGTCCGTTCTGCATCCGGATCAATCCGCACCCGATTCCGATATATCGATGTTCATCCGACTTCTCCCAATCAAGAATCCAACGGATTTCTCCGTCTGCATCTATCATATAAGGGATAGAAGTGTCTGTTTCATCCTGTCCGGGGGAGTTTACCAAATTCATGCCTGGCTCCATTCGGTCATATTGAGCCTTTACCACTCTGATTTCCTTAGGCAGCCTTCTGCTTTCCAATGTTTTCGTCTGAAGCTTTAGATTGGACCGAGCACGTTCATTTCCTTGCAAATCCGTATAAATTAAAGTGATCTGGTTATTATAATTGGGATAAAGTCCCAATACCGGAATATTCTGTTTTAATCCCACATCTTTAAATGTATATTCCACGTCAGGCGTATGCTTTCCCGGTTTGCTGTGTACAATCAGTTTAATGCGTCCCAATACAGGTAATTTTACAACTACACTGGCCGATAATGGATTGCAACCGGAAGGATTGACTGTAGAACTCAATATCAAGTTGTCAATCGAAGTACCTAAGGTAGGTATAACATAAGTGCTTCCATTGGCAAATGTCAAAGTCGTTTTCCAGTTTTCCGCATCCACATCTACACTTTGGATTAACTCTTGCGGAAAAATTATCTTATTGGACTCGAATAACAAAACACATTGTTCACCTTCCTGAGAAACAGATTTCAATAAATCATTTTCCTTCAACTGGTTTTGTATATCCTGCATAGCTTGGGTACAATCCTGTTCTTCATCACGACATGACAAAAATACAAATATCATAACCAACAAAGAGCATAAATAATATCCTTTCCTTTTCATTTGGCTTCATTGTTTTTATGGGAGTGTGTCAAAACTAAACCGGGCCTATCCCATCGTCAGTTGTAGGGGAAGGGTTTACCTGCCCGAAGACACAAAGCAAACTGTTTTCGGGCGAGCGGACCTCGCCCCTGCGAACTAAACGATGGCGTTATCCACGTTTTGACACACCTCTCATACTTTTTAATTATCAGTTCAATACAATCATCTCCATTCCGGCTTTTGCTCCAAATTCAAATTAGCGTCCACCTCTGCCTGAGGTATCGGGAAGTACAAGAATTTAGCTTCAAAATGGTCAAATCCTTGTGTATCCGAAATGCGGTCTGTCGGTTTATATCCTACCAATTCCTTTTCACCACTTTCATTTTCTTCGTAAAGCAATTCATAATGTTGAGAATCGGTCTTGCGTTCGTGCATGATAGCTTTCAACTTAGCAGGATCATTTCCGTACCAACGAACCATATCATCCCAACGTATATTCTCTCCGGCAAATTCCAGCAATTTCTGTTTCTGGAGTTCTGTCATTATAGCATCTTTTCCACTCAAGTTTTTCTCCGGCAGCCCGGCACGTACACGAATCCGGTTAATATCTTTCATTGCTCCGCTTTCATCATTGGTTTCCAGACAAGCCTCAGCGTGGAGCAACAAAACTTCTGCAAAGCGCATAATACGTAAATTGTTGATACGTCCGGCATCGTTAGAATACATCGTACATCCTGTGGGAACCCACCAAGCTGCAAACTTCTTCATCATGAAACGCCCTTGAACACCCTCGATAACCGGATAAGCAGGAGCATATCCTTGCTTGGCAATACCATATTTGCCATCGCCTTCGGGCAGTACCGTCCATTTAAACATATCATCAAATTCCACTTTACCACCATAGAATTTTTCATCCGGCTTCACATCACCGAAATCAGAATATTTAAAGAAGCACGTAGTGTACAAACGCTTATCCCATTTGGAATCAGATCCTTCCGGACGCTGTTCGGAAATGAATTCTTTTATCAAATAGGGAGAAGGCTGCATCTTATACCAACCACCGCCAATATTCTCACCTTTCAGTGTCGGGCCAAAATAATGAGCAAGGTTGTTTCCCATAAACGAGTCGTCACTAGTGCCATTGCCCCAAGCGTCACCCGAATTACCTTTGGCATCATAATTGATTTCCCAAATAGATTCAGCATTAAATTCCGTATCGTCACGGAAGTTGTCCTCATACTTTTGAGTCAAATCGTAACCATAACCATTCATTATAATTTCAAACTCATCCTTAGCGGCCTGATAATCCCCTTTCCAGATATAAGCTTTACCCAACATAGCAATAGCCGCACCTTGAGTTACACGACCGTTCTCATCGCTTGAACGAAGCTTAGGCAAACGAGACTTGGCTTCCTTAAAGTCTGAAATAGCCTGTTCCAGCACTTCATCACCGCTAGACAGTCCATGAGTTTCCGGATCTGCATCCTGCGGGAGAGTACGGATAACCGCATCACGATAATCAGTACGCAAACGGAAGTACCAGAATCCACGTAAGAAATAAGCCTCACCTATCATTTGCTCACGTTTGGTTTCGTCCATATCAACCGTAGCCGCACGATATATGAATTCGTTTGCCATCTGAATGCCTTCATAGATGTTTCCCCAGCTCAAATCCTTTGTATTCGTTGTGTTGACAAACGACAAATATTCCCAAATATAAGGTTCTTCTCCACGAGTGGGGTAAAGGTCGTCACCGCGCATCTGAAGATGCATGATGCCTTCCAACCCACCATAATATCCACTGGTCATACGGCGGAAAGGATTATAAACTGCGGACAAGCCTTTCATCACATTATCCTCGGATGTCCAAAAAGTGGTCGGAGTCTGACGGTTAGGATCAATCTCATTCAGAAAGTCATCACTACAAGAAGACAACAACATTGGAGCTACAGCCAATGCAGCTATGTATTTTATAAAATTCTTTTTCATATTCTGCAAATATTACTTATTCCTAATTAGAAATTTACTTGTAAACCAAAGGTGATAGTACGTGCCATCGGATAACGACCGTCATCACAACCACGGGTCATTACACCCGAACCACCTGATGTACCGGCACCATCGGCATCTACCATACCCAAGTCAGGAGTATATCCTTTATAATCGGTTATAGTGAAAAGGTTTTCCATAGCCGTATAAACACGCACATTCTGCAAACCGGCTTTAGATACCCATACTTTGGGCAACGTATAACCTAATTCCAAAGTCTTCAAGCGCAAGAATGAACCATTTTCCAACCAACGGTCCGTATAGCCCCAGTTTGTACCATTAGGATCGCTAGTACCAAACAAACAGCGAGGAATGTCAGAATGATTGTTTTCAGTCCAGCTGTTCATGCGTTCTGCATATTGGTTTCCTGTTGATTCATTATAAACCGTAGTATAATACTGGGCATTGTAAATCTTGTTGCCAAAGTTTCCGTCAAAGAACATATTCAAATCCAAACCTTTCCATTCAGCACCCAGACTTACACCCAAGTTAACTTTCGGGAAAGCAGAGCCTACATCCTGACGGTCATTATTGTCAATCTTACCATCTCCGTTATAATCCACGAAACGCAAGTCACCCGGTTGTGCATTAGGCTGGATCTTATTACCGTTCTTATCCACATACGCATCAATTTCTTGTTGGCTTTGGAATACACCATCCGTCTTTATCAAATTGAAATAACCTATGGAATGACCGGTCTTGGCATAAGTGATCGTTCCTTTGGCATGAGGATTGAATCCCTGCCATTCATCACGACTTCCGTTTACTTCCGTCAGTTCATTCTTGATAAAGGTGGCATTGACACCTACATGATAATACAAATCGCCTACATTATTACGGTGATTCAATGAAATTTCAAATCCTTTGTTTTCTACTGTACCTGCATTTACTGTAGGATTCCCACTCAAGCCAAAACTCAAAGACTGCGGCATAGACAACAACATATCTTCTGTTTTCTGAATAAAATAATCAGCACTGACACTGAACTTATTGTTCAAGAAAGCAAAATCCAAACCCAAGTTCAAAGTCTTCGTCTTTTCCCAAGTCACATTCATGGGTGAAGTCCATTCCTTACCGGTAATGGCACCTTCCCAAAGTTCTGTGCCCATCATGTTATTCATACCTTTATAAACAACAGACTGGGTAGCATAATTGCCAATGCCGCTCAAATTACCCAGTACACCATAACTGGCACGAATTTTCAATTCATTCATGGTTTCCTTGATATTTTCAAAGAAATCTTCATTCATCACATTCCAACCCAAAGATACAGACGGGAATGTGCCCCAGCGGTTTCCATCTGCAAATTTGGAAGAACCGTCCCGACGAACAGAAGCAGACAGCATATAACGATCGGCATACGAATACATCACACGCCCAAACATAGAAATCATTGTATTGGCCCATGCGCTACCCGATGTATTTTGTGAAGAAACCGAACCGGCGTCAATCACAGAGAAACCTTCCGGGAAACCCTTACGTCCTGCACCAAAACCACGCGCATTGTTACGCTGGGCAGAATAACCCACCAAAGCAGAAACCGTATGATTGCCAAACGTATTATCATAATTGATTGTATTTTCAATCAACCAATCGTTCTCCCAGTCTGTACTTTCCGACAATTCCGCTTCATTCTTTTGTGAAGTAGAACTGAAATAATAAGGAGAACTATAGGCATAATTACGTCTTGTATATTTGTTTATACCTACATTGAATTTATATTTCAATCCTTTCAAGAACAAATCCACTTCGGCATAGCCATTCAATAAAATGTCTATCCCATGTCTTTGGTAATCATAGGCTTCTGTCCAACCTACAGGATTATCTCCTCTGGTCCATTCCGGAGCGACACCCCAAGTGCCATCTTCACCATATACATTCCACATAGGCACAGCTGTCAGAGCGGAGGTATATGAAACATCTTCATACTTCTTTTTATAGAATTTCATCATCAACGTAGTCCCCATACGCAAATGATTATTGAAAAAAGAAAAAGTATTCTTAGCACGAATGTTCCATGCCTCATAACCGGTAGTATTCACAATACCATCCTGGTTAAGATAGCTTCCCGACAGATTATAGGTCGAGGTCTTGTTTCCTCCAGATACATTCAAGCTAACCTTGCTCACCATAGCCGAGTTATAAAGTTCTTTCTGCCAGTCTGTTCCAGCACCTCCATTCCAATTCAGCAACCCTTCTGCCGAACTATAACCGGTAGCCTTTGCCAAATCGCGAAGCTGATTACCATCCATTACATCAATGTATTTGGCAACCATCTGAACGCCTGTATAGGCATCCACTGTTACACGGGCAGAAGTTTCCAAACGACCGCCTTTAGTAGTGACCAATACAACACCATTAGCAGCACGAGAACCATAAATAGCAGCAGCCGAAGCATCTTTCAACACTTCAATAGACTGAATGTCAGCGGGATCAACCATATTGATATCACCATACACACCGTCAATCACATAAAGCGGACTGGTGGCACTCAATGAACTGATACCACGGACATTAATATTCAAGCCTTCCCCCGGCTGACCGTTGGCAGCCGACACAGTAACACCGGCAACTCTTCCTTGCAAAGCAGCTGAAGCACTACGTGCAACATTTGCCTGTAACTCTTTACCGGAAACAGAAGCGACCGCACCTGTCAAATGGCTTTTCTTCACTGTACCGTAACCGATAACCACCACCTCGTCCAACAATTCACCTTCCGACAATTTCACATTAATCACACTGCGGCCATCAACCTTAACAGTTTGCTCCTGATAACCTACATAAGAGAAATTCAAAGACTGACCGGAAGCGGCCTTAATGGTATATTTGCCATCAAAATCGGTAATCACGCCATCCGTAGTTCCTACTACAACAACAGCCGCACCAATCAACGGATTATTCTCCGCATCCGTCACTGTTCCGGTAACAGTAATTTGCTGAGCATAGGCACATATACTAAGTATGCACAGCAACCATGTAAATGCAATTTGTTTCATAAATAATGTATTAGAGTTTAATTAAAAAATATTGCTGTAAAATTAACTAAAAATAGATTTCCAACACGTTATTGCTTTCGCAAACAACGGTAATGCCCCATGGATGGAAGAATAGCAGCTGAAATTAAGAATGTCTTTGTTTTCATAGTTATTTGAATTAAAAATTAACATTGCAAAGATGGCAATTCAAGCAAGCAGGAACAAATACAATTCAAGCATTAAACAATGAAATCTTATCAATATCAAAAAAAAATTCTTCAAGACAATGGAAAACACATCTGAATTGAACGTGAAATATAAAATTTTTCCTACACAGTATTCTTCTAATTATCAACCAATTACTGTAAAAAAACATCCATAAAGGCTCTCAACCGGTAGGTAAGCGGCGGTATCGTTCATCAATGTACAACACAACAACCGCCACACACAAAATGACAAAACTTCAATAGATGTATTTTATCAACAGGATGCAACCGTGAAAACAGTCTTATGACTTTATTGCTTCACCTTGGTGAAGCAACCGTTTCACACAGGTGGCAACGGCACTTCACTTGAGTGAAAAGGCACGTTCAGCCGAGTGGTGCAACAAATGATGCAGTCTTCTTGCATGGAAACTCCCATCCCCTTGCACGGATACTGCCATACATATATCAAGATTACGTACCCGACATGGAAACCGATATCCGACGAACCGGCTTCTGCAAGAAAAAAACGAAAAAGCACTTCGTGGGGATACAGGAAATTCCGTCACCGCATATTACTGTTTATCAGCGCAATACAATGACGGAACAAAAAACTATTGCAGCGTAGAAATAAAAACAGAATCAATGTTACAAAGACGAACTACTCAACACAGTTCCGGTATAGGAAACCACGCTACGGGCCGGCAAGGTCAGGGTATAGACACCATCGGCAGGTTGAACAGCTTCCACCGGCTCCCATTTACGGGTGTCATCGGTGACATAGCCTTGCAAAGCACCGGAAACCTGAGCGCTTTCAAGAGCCAACGAAATAACTACTTCATGATCCGCAGGGTTGATGGCTACAACCGTGTAACCGTTGTCACCATATTTATAGCCAGACACCATATAGCCTTGTTCGAAATCATATTGCGCCGAGATGCGCTTGCTTCCTACAGGGATGTAACGGGAGAAGTTGCCGAACACCTCGCAACGCTTGGTCACTTCATAGTCCACGCGGTTCTTTTCAATGTTAATCAGCCCCTCGGTGGTTCCGCCATCCGGTATAGCACCTGCCCACCACACAATAGCGCCGGTATTGGCCTCACACAAGAAACGATGGAACTTCTTCGCCCATTTCAAGCCACTGGTCATGGTAGCATCATAACTTTCCGTAGGATCGCTGATTTCGGTCAGCCACACGGGAATTCCCTTCGATTCGGCTTTGCTGAACGGTTCAATGGCAGGATCTTTCCCGGTCACAGGATCCACATAGCCGTGTCCGGCGGCAATGACGGGAAAGTTGGTGATTTTAGGATTCAGGTTCAGAATGTCGCGCACATAATTTTTACTGCCCATGATAAAGCCCAGAATGGCAGACCACTGGGCATTCTCGCCAAAGATAATCCGGGTTTCGGGATGGGTTTGTCGCAACTTGGGACCTAAGTTATTCACAATGAACGGTCCCAGCGTAGTGGTACCGGGAAGCCAGAGGCATGAGTTCCAGCTTGCCGCATACTCGGGCTCGTTGGCAGGAGAGATGGCATAGACAGGCAGGCCTGCCGCTGTGTAGGCATCACAGAAATTGGAAAGATAGTCGGCAAAGGCCTGGTAGCTGCCGCGTTTCAAAAAACCTTGCGAGGTACTGCCGTTGCTTTTCATATAAGCCAGAGCAGACCAAACGGAAAAGATGAGTTTGTCCACACCGTATTCCTGCTTCGCTTTTTTCATGATCCACAACTGTCCGTTGCGCTGTGCGATGCCTTCGGCAACACGATTCTCATCACGGTTGAAATCAATATCGAAAAAAGGATCGTCCAAAGACAGATTGATATCCTCGTCCATATTAAACGTGGTTTCATCGTAATGGGGGAATACCTCGCCCCTGAGGATACTGAGGCGAAGCCCGTCCTGTCCGAACATCACATCCATAATCTCCTGACGCTTGCGGTGGGCATAAAGATAGTCGGACCAGCCGGCCTGCGCCACACCAAAACCATCGATGGTTTGTTCTTCGTTGTTCCACTGAAGAACTACATCGGCCCCCAAGGTACTACGTGCATCGGCCGGGATTTGTTCTGCC
>ENA-OPRS01000445-OPRS01000445.1-human-gut-metagenome-genome-assembly--contig:-NODE-445-length-26626-cov-3.425878_pt1 | contig 26626 bp, 19 predicted proteins | sample MGYA00241795_ERZ501881 | MGnify/ENA primary metagenome ERZ501881 (study PRJEB25962, sample SAMEA2042440) | human gut metagenome | biome: human gut; feature: human-associated habitat; material: faeces... | reverse complement strand
AAAACGCGAGCCACTTGAAGTAGTAAAAAGAACTTCTGTACCAATGATTGCAGGAACAGTGGTAATGTTTGTACTTTCTATGGTAATATTCCTGTAGGAAAGTATATGATTATTTAAAAGAAATATATATTATTTGGAGGGCTGCAGACGTGAAAGCATTAAATTATGGATCGTTAAATATTGATTTTGTATACAATGTAGAGCATTTTGTGAGAAGTGGAGAAACCATATCCTCACAGAACATGGCAATATTTGCGGGAGGAAAAGGACTTAACCAGTCTGTAGCCCTTGCCAAAAGTGGCATAGACACATGGCATGCAGGTAATATCGGCGAGGATGGAGAGTTTCTGGCAGAGATACTGCAAAAAGCGGGAGCACATACAGATTTCATCAGCCGTCTGCCGGGCAGAAATGGCCATGCTATCATACAAAAACAGCCAAATGGTCAGAATTGCATACTGCTGTACGGTGGTTCAAACAGGCAGAACACAAGGACACAGGTGGATGAAGTATTATCCCATTTTGAAAAAGGCGATTATCTGATTCTGCAAAATGAGATAAACGAGATCGCATATATCATGGAGCGGGCGCATGAGAAGGGCATGATAATAGTGCTCAATCCGTCACCGATGGATGAAAAAATTTTTACATATCCGCTTGAGTATGTAGACTATTTCCTTCTTAATGAGATTGAAGCTAAGGATTTAACAGGATTTGATGTCTGCACGGAAAAAGAAGGGATTGAAACTGATGCACTTCTGGACGCAGTATGCAGCCATTTTCCAAACAGCAAAGTTGTGTTGACTTTAGGAGAATACGGCTCAATCTATAAAGATGAAAAACAAAAAATTCACCAGCCGATAGTGAAGGTACCGGTGATTGATACTACAGCAGCAGGAGATACATTTACCGGATTTTTCATCGGAAGTATCGCAAAAGGACTTTCACCGAAGGAAGCAATGCAGATAGCAGCAAAAGCATCGGCTATAGCAGTTTCAAGACAGGGAGCAGCACCATCTATACCTGAATTGAATGAAGTATATGATTTTGGCCGATAAAGGGTATGGTATTATGGGGGAGAACGAAAGACCTTGAGTTTATAATGAACTCAAGGTCTTTTTCTGTATTATAAGCAATGAATTTATAAAAAATATAAAAATCTGTATGAAGTTGGACTACTAAATACAGTAGATATGGTGTAAAATGATTCTTATAGTAAAGTCAGGACATTATCAAATGCAATAGAACTATGGGAATATAAGGGAATGTATATAACAATTATACGATATAAATTTTAAAAGAAGAGGGAATATCATTATGGCAAAAAAGGTTACTATAAAAGATATAGCTGATATGGCAGGGGTTTCAATCGCAACCGTTTCGCATGTTATAAACAGAACAAGATATGTGAGTCCGGACCTTGTTAAAAAAATAGAAAATATTATTATAGAAACCGGATATCATAAAAAAATAGAAGAAAAAGAAAGACGACTCAAGGTTGGAAGGCAGTCGGAAATAGTTGCAGTTATTCCAAATGTTGAAAGTACGATTTATCGTGATATGGTGGGATATTTAAAAAAATATGTTAGCATTCAGGGTTATCAGTTTTATATTGCAATTACGGACAATGATATTAAAGAAGAGGCTCAGGTACTGGAAGGACTGATACAGAATAAAAAAACAGCAGGGATTATACATGTACCAGTCAGTGATGTTGCGGCAGATTATAAAAAGCTGATTGAATCTGGAATTCCATTTGTCTGCATGGAAAGAAATATTTTGGGAGATGGTATAGACTCTGTTGAATTTAGGGATAGAGAAGCCATTTTCAAGGGAACTGATTATCTGTTACAATGTGGTCATAAGAATATTTTGTTTTTAAGAGAAAGCTTGAAGAGTACGACGAGAGATGAAAGAACACGAGGCTTTCTCCTTGCATTAGAAGAACATGGAATCAATACAAATGATGCAAATATTTCAGACATTAATATCGAATCCGGAGCTGATAACTGTATTTTGGAAATACAAAAGGCGATGAGACGATATATGCCAACTGCAATTATGGCAGGAGGAAATAGAATTACTTTATATCTTATGAAAACTATGAGGGATAGAGGAATTGAATGTCCTGAAGAGATATCGGTTGTTGGATTTGGCGATGAGGGATGGTCGGAGTTAACGTATCCACCATTGACGATTTTAAAGAGAGATGTTGAAGGGCTGAGCAGACGAGCAGTAAATATGCTTTTTGAAAAGATAAATACAGGACATGTGATTGAACAGGATTATTATGCCGATGTAGAGTTGATAATAAGAAAATCCACAAGAATGTTGGATAATGGACCTTTTGGAGAAGAAGCAGCTACACCGGAATCAATAGTCATAACAAAAGAGGAAAAGAGCCGTTTGCGTGCCGGAAATTTCCGTGTGGCAATATCGTTCCATTATACAGGAACATCATGGGCGGAATTACACGAAAAGGGAATCCGCGATGAATTGGAACAATACGGAATTGATATTATATCAGTAACAGATGCACATTTTGATGCATCTTTGCAAAATGCACAGCTTGAAGGTATTCGTTTACAGAAACCGGATGCTGTAATTGCAATTCCGGCTGATGATAAAGAAACAAAAGAACAATTCCGTGAATTGGCAAAGGTGTCAAAGCTTGTATTCCTGAGTAGTGTCCCTGAGAATATGGAAAAAAATAGTTATGTTTGCTGTGTGTCTGTTAATGAGATTGAAAATGGAATTAATGTCGGCAGAATGATGGGGCAGTACTGTAAAGGAAAACATGTGGAAGCCGGATTTATCATACATGGAGCGGTCTTTTATGGTACGCGTGCCAGGGATGAGGCCGCGGAAAAAATTATTTCAGAACAATACAAAAATATAGATATTAAGGCAATAAGAGGCTTTGGAGAAATTGAAAACGCATATCAGGTTTGTAAAGATATGATTACTGAGAATCCACAAATTAAAGTCTTGTATGTAAGCTGGGATAGACCGGCGCTGTTGGTAATTAAGGCGTTGAAAGAGATGCATAGAGAAGACATCGCCATATTTACAACTGATTTAGATTATAAAATTGCACAATATATGGAAAGTGGTATTGTAAAGGGATTAAGTACTCAAAGACCTTACGAGCAGGGAAGAACAGCTGCACATGTGGTAGCGAAATCTTTATTAAGTAATGATGTGCCAAAATATGTTGGGGTGCAGCCGTATGTTGTGGATGCTAAGCAGCTAGGAAGAGCATGGAAGGATATTTTTCATGAGGGAATGCCTGAAGAAATGAAATAATGCCACATAAAATTAAATTTCTAAAAAGAAATATATGTGAAGAAAAAGAATATCATTTTGATATTCTTTTTTAATTACTAAAAATTTACGTAAAAAATACTTTTGAAATGTTAATTTGTGCAAAACACAATCGTATAATTGTTGAAAACGACGAATTAAACAAGGTTTTACGTAAAATTATTGACAAATAATAGAGCAAAATATATCATGTAATCACAGAAACAAACAAAAACAAATAAATTTACGTAAATTTAAAAAATGGAGGAAAAAACTATGGCAAAAATAAAAAAATTATTAGCATTGGGCTTATGCCTGTGTATGGCAGCAGGGATTACTGTAGGATGTGGCAATAGTAAGTCATCAAAGAATGGTACGGATTCTGGTAAGAATACAAATGATGGATTATCGTTTGCATTTTGTACTAATACCTTAAACAATACATTTCAAAGCTCAATTGATTCAAAGCTAAAAGAACTGTGTGACAAAGATGGAATATCATATACATGTTTAGATCCTGACTATGATTTGAATAAGCAGCTTAGCCAGTTGTCAGATGTAGCAAATAATGGATATGATGCAGTATTTGTTATTCCGGTTGATTCAGCAGGAATAACATCGGGACTGGCAGAAATAAGCGAAGCAGGTATTCCTATATTTAATGTAGATACTGCAGTTATAGATGATGACCTTGAGAGCTTTGTAACACAATTTGTTGGAACTAATGCGTATATGGCAGGACAGCTTGTTGGAGAACAGATGGTTAAGGATCATCCGGATGGAGGAAATATTGCAATTTTGGATTTTCCTTCAAATGAAAGCTGTGTTGATCGTGTAAATGGATTTCTTGATGGACTTGGAGACAGTAAAGATAAGTTTAAGATAGTAGCACAGCAGGATGGTGGAGCAGCCTTAGACAAATCGATGGAGCTGGCAGAAGACATTATTACAGCATCTCCTGATATGGATGCATTTTTCTGTATCAATGATCCATCTGCACTTGGTGCTGCAGCTGCTATTAAGGCAGCAAATAAAACAGGCAAAATTGGTGTATATAGTATTGATGCCTCACCGGATGGAAAACAGGCATTACTGGATGGTGAATTTACAGCTGTTGCATGTCAGGTACCTGTACAGATTGCAGATTATTCTTTTAAGGAAGCTGTAAAGTATGTTAATGGAGATACTAAAATTGATGAGAAAAAGGTATATCTCGATTCGCATTTAGTGTCTAAGGATGAGGCTGAGAAAACTCTTAAAGAATGGCAATAATAAGGGAGAGTTATTATGGGACAGACAGTATTAGAAATGACAGGGATAAAGAAAAGCTTTGCGGGTATTTACGCTTTAAATGGAATTGACTTTTCTTTGGAACTGGGCGAAGTACATGCACTGCTTGGTGAGAATGGAGCAGGAAAGTCAACATTAATTAAAGTGCTTGGCGGAATTTATCAGCCGGATTGTGGATTGATAAAAGTTAATGGAAAAGAAGTAAAAATTGATGGAGTCCCAGCAGCAAGAGCAAATGGTATAGGTATTATACACCAGGAAATAGTATTGGTGCCTTACCTTACAGTTGCACAAAATCTGTTTTTGGGAAGAGAAATTAGAACTAGACTTGGAACCTTGGATGAAGCGGAGATGAACCGCAGGGCAGCAGATATGATCTCTGCCCTGGGGGTCAATATAAAAGCTGAAACAGTAGTTGAGAAGCTGACTATCGCACAACAACAAATGGTAGAGATTGTAAAAGCTGTATCGTTTAACGGAAAAATAATTGTTATGGATGAACCTACATCATCTCTTTCAAATGAAGAGGTGGAGCAGCTATTTGGAATTATTGAGAATCTAAGGAAGAAAAAAGTAAGTATTATTTATATTTCTCATAGAATGGAAGAGTTATTCCGAATATCAGATCGAATTACTGTTATCAGAGACGGAACATATGTAGGAACAAAAAAAACTGTCGAGACGAATGCGAATGAATTGGTAGCAATGATGGTTGGAAGAGATCTTGATAATTTCTATGTAAGAGATTATTGCGATGTGGAACATGCTCCAATTGCACTTGAAGTAAAAAATCTATCACGTCAGGGAACATTTGAAAATATCAGCTTTTCGGTTCATAAAGGCGAGATACTTGGATTTGCAGGGCTGGTAGGCGCCGGAAGAAGTGAGATTATGGAAGCTGTTTTCGGAGCAAGACCATATGATGCCGGTCAGATTTTCCTGAATGGAGATGAAGTGCATTTTAAAAATCCTATGCAGGCAATTAAATCAGGAATTGCATTGGTTCCTGAGGACAGAAAAAAACAGGGGCTTGTACTGGGAAACAGCGTTGCATTCAATTTAACTTTATCGAGTCTGCGTTTTTGTATGAATGGAATTGCTATCAGTGAAAAAAAGCGTGATTCGATTATTGAACATTATAGTAAAAGACTTAGGATTAAAGCAGCTTCTCCGGAGATTGAAGCAGGTAGTCTTTCGGGTGGAAATCAACAGAAGGTTGTACTTGGAAAATGGCTTGCAACAAAGCCGGACGTCTTGATTCTGGATGAGCCTACAAGAGGCGTAGATGTAAATGCCAAGTATGAAATATATACAGTAATAAATGAACTGGCAAAGGAAGGCATTGCAATTATTATGGTTTCTAGTGAATTGCCGGAGATTATCAACATGTGTGATAACGTTTGTGTTATAAGAGCAGGCAAGCTTGTTGGCAAGCTCGGAAAAGACCAGATGAATCAGGAAGAAATTATGAAGTATGCTGCAGGAGGCGTAGAGTAATATGAGTGAGAAGAAAAGAGAAGTAAATGCATTTGGAAAAAGAAATCCATTCACTTCAATTATAAAAGGCAATATAGGAATTATTGCAGTATTGATTATTATGTGCGTAATAGTGTCAATTGCAACGGATAAATTCCTTACAACCAATAATATAATTTCTGTTTTAAGACAAATTTCAATAAATACATATATCGCACTGGGAATGACACTCGTAATTATATTGGGACACATTGATTTGTCGGTTGGTTCAATTGTTGCGATGTCGGGAACCCTTACGGTTGGACTTACTGTAAATCAGGGAATGCCACTTATAGTAGCAATAATTATTGGATTGGCAGTAGGAACTCTTGCTGGATTTATCAGTGGATTTATAGTATCTCATTTTAAGGTACCTGCATTTATTATTACAATGGCAATGATGAATATTGCAAGTGGTATTGCATATGTGTATACAGGTGGACAGTCTACACGTATTACAGATAAGATGTTTATAGCTATAGGTACAGGATATTTGTTCAATGTAATTCCGCTTCCGGTAGTATATATGGTAATTTTGATTGCAATATTCAGTTTCCTTTTAAGCAAAACTAAATTTGGAACTTATGTATATGCAATTGGAGGAAATAGGGAAGCTGCAAGATTATCTGGCGTTCCTATTAAAAAAATAGAAATTATTGTATTTACGCTTTCAGGCGCGCTTGCAGCCTTCGCAGGACTTGTTCTTTGCTCAAGAATGTATTCAGGACAGCCATCAGTAGGAAGTGGATATGAATTGGATGCAATTGCTGCATGTGTACTTGGTGGAACATCAATGACCGGAGGAAAGGGCCGGATAAGTGGAACTGTATTTGGTGCAATGGTAATTGGAATTATTTCCAATGGATTAAATCTGATAGGAGTTTCATCTTATTGGCAGCTAATTATTAAGGGTCTGATTATTGCATGTGCAGTTCTGCTGGATTGTCAGAAGGATAAAATAGCGTTGTTAAAAAATAAGGTAAGGGCTGCAAAATAAATTGGAAAGGAAATCTGTTCGTTTTTTACAATACAGAGAAAGATAAGCAAATGGAAATTTTTCGTAAAATGTCTTTCGCGGATTCTACGGGAGATGCAATTCCGTTTTACCACGAAGGAAAATATCATATTTTTTCACTTACATCTCCACCGGGAACGACTGTCTATCCGGAGAGACTGCGTACAACCTGGAGCCATAGTATATCGGATGACTTAGTGCATTGGCAGGAGCTTCCGACGGCATTATATCCGGGAGAAGGAGATGAACCGGATGCTTCAGGAGTGTGGACTGGTTCAGTAATATACGGTGAGGGACAATATCATGCATTTTATACAGGATATTGTCTAACAGCGGAGTTTCAACAGACCATATGTCACGCAACAAGCGAGGATGGAATAACGTGGACAAAAGATATCGCAAATCCGGTTATTACTCCGATGACAGAGCTTTATGAAAAACTTGATTGGAGAGATCCGTATGTTTTTTATAATGAAGAAGATGAAAATTATTGGATTTTGATTTCAGCGAGAAGACTTGATATGCCGGTTACACGAAGGGGCTGTATAGTGCTGTACCGTTCAAAGAACTTAAAGGATTGGACGTACTATGGTCCAATATATTCACCGGGGCATACAAACTGTCCGGAATGTCCGGAAATGTACAAGATGGGAGGTCACTGGTATTTGTCTTACTCAAGATTTTCAGAGTTTGTAAATACAATATACCGTGTATCAGAGTCTCCTTTTGGTCCGTGGAGAAAACCTAAAAAGGATGGTATTGGTGGAAGACGCTTTTATGCTGCTAAGTCAATGCAAAATGATGATGGAAGACGTTTTTATTTTGGATGGGCGCATGATCGTGCAGAGCAGAGTGACAAGGGTGAATGGTATTGGGGTGGAACATTTTGTATTCCACATGAAGTGGTGCCAACCGAAAATGGAGAGTTAAATGTAAAGTTACCATGTGAATATGAGCATATATTTGATAAAGCTGTTAATTGGAAATATATATCAGTTCTTGGAAATGCAAAGAACTATGGTGAAAAAACTATAACATTGAATGCGCTGGAAAGTTGTTCATATGGATTTTTGAGACACACGGAAGAAAGCTATATGCTTACATGCAAAATAGTGCCAAGAGAAACATATGATACGTTTGGTATTCTTTTAAAGTCTGATAAAGAGGCAAGTGGATGTTTATTTCTTGAATTTGACAAAGCAATGCAAAGGGTCTCATTTTTAAATCTTCCGATGGGAGTGGATCCATTTTGGGTGCAGTCGTGTCAGGCGGTTCCACCGGCAACCGAGCCGGGACCGGATGGGGTGCGTGTTTGTGAGAAAACAATGCAAATTGAAGACGGAAAGGCAATAGACGTAAAGATTATTGTGGATCATGACATGATAGAGGCATTTATTGATGAACAGATAGCGTTCACATATAGAATATATGCCAAACCGGAATTTGAAACTGGTATAATTGCTCAGGATTCAAATGTTGAATTCTATAATTTAAGCATTTCCGGAAAATAATTGCGAATGGGAGAGACATGGATGGAAAAAGAATATGATATAGTTGCGATGGGAGAATTATTAATTGATTTTACACCGGCAGGAGTTTCAGAAACCGGCATGTGTCTTTATGAACGTAATCCGGGAGGGGCACCGGTAAATATGCTTACTGCAGCAGCTAAAGCAGGATTGAGAACAGCCTTTATAGGCAAGGTTGGAAACGACATGCACGGTAAATTTTTAATAGAAGCTGTTGAAAATCAAAATATTAATAGCGATGGAATTATATTGGATGATAATGTATTTACTACACTTGCATTTGTAAATCTTACAAAAGATGGAGAAAGATCATTTGCGTTTGCAAGGAAACCAGGAGCAGATACAATGATAGGGTACAAGGAAGTCGATACGGAATTATTACAGAATACAAAAGTTTTTCATGTGGGTTCACTCTCTCTTACTGATGAACCTGCACGTTCCACTACATTCCAGGCAGTGAAATGTGCAAAAAATGCAGGTGCAGTTATATCATATGACCCCAACTACAGGGCGCCTCTTTGGAATAATGAGAAGACTGCTATAGAACGTATGCGTTCAATGCTTCCGTTTGCAGATATGATTAAATTGTCCGATGAAGAAACTGCTTTACTTACGCCATACGAAAATCCGGATGAAGCAGCAAACTATTTATTAGACCATGGAATAAAAATAGTTGCAGTGACACTCGGAAAAGAAGGGGTGTTAATATGTAATAGGAAGGATCATCAAAAGGTAAATGGTTTTTCGAGTCAAGTAGTAGACACTACAGGGGCAGGGGACTCATTTTGGGGTGGATTTATGTCTCAATTTGTAAAAAGCAAACTTAACCCTGAAGATTGTTCTATTGAAGAATTAAAAAAATTTGCAAGGTATGGAAATGCGGTAGCAAGCCTGTGCATAGAAAAAAAAGGAGGAATATTGTCAATTCCTGAAGAAAAAGAAACTTTTAAACGTTTACAGCTAAGTGTGTGAAAAAACAATCGTAGTGCAGAACCGTCTTGAGCACACAATCAACAACCTCGACAACGTAGTTGAGAATACAACAACAGCCGAGTCTCGTATCCGTGATACAGATATGGCTTCTGAGATGGTTAACTACAGCAAGAACAACATTCTTGCACAGGCTAATCAGTCTAACCAGGGTGTTCTTTCACTCTTACAGTAATCATCTACAATTTAATGTTGTACAAAGCAGGAAGAGCTCGAAAGGGCTCTTTTTGTTATGCACTTCGTAACTGTTCAGTACCTTCACAGTTGCGAGCCGCAAGCGCATTAGAATCAGCTGCGCTGATGGGCGCTTGCTCCTACATAATATACGTTTACTTACGAAATATGCGGTACCGCATATTTCTGTACTGAATAGTTATAAAATAATCAATTTATAGGAAATGCAACAGACTCTATAATGAACATAATCACAAATAGAGCAAAAATCCCGAGAGATGCTCTTCTTATGCTTATTTTTAAGGATCGTCCGGGCGGAATTATAGAGGTGAACGAATTGCTCAGCAAAAATGGCATGGAAATGCTCAGGACAAGTGGAGTGCAGGAGTAAGTTTAGGATATAATTTTACCACCGCTGCGGGGAGAACGGTATTCATACTGTGATGGTATAATAGTCCCATAATTTACAGAGGAGGACTTAACCATGAAAAAAAGAACTAATTTACTGGCTCTTGTACTGAGTATCACAGCAATCACTTTTACATTATTGGGATGCAGCTCGGATACAGGGCCAAAAAAGAGCATAGCTGCACCGGGAAGCGCAACAGAGACCGGTGGAGGCGCAGGAGCTTAAATTCCATATATACAATGCTGAGAGCTACGATACAATAGCGGATTCAGATGCGATAACATTTACGGCAAAGAAGAACAATTAAATATTATTATTTGAATTCATATGAGGAAGATTCTAAGGAGAATCTTCCTTTTTTGATATTTAAACTAAGACGAAATATTATATAATGTGTAAATAAGCATCAGCGAAAGAACTATATTCATATGTGTATACAATATAACATTATGAAATGTAACCCCCACCAAACAAAATCCTACATAATATATAGAAGGGAGGTTTGCGGAAAATGTACACACAGGAACAGATACTTGATATGTATTTTGATCGCAACCAGCAGGCTGTCAGTGCGACCTCGCAGATGTACGGAGCGAAGCTTACCCGGTTTGCAGACACTATGGTAGCACATGAGGATGCGCTGGAATGCGTAAATGACACATACATAGCAGCATGGAACAAGATACCGCCGGAGCGCCCTATGCGTTTCCTTTCCTGGCTTTACAGGGTATGCCGCAATATCGTCTGCGACAGGATTGACTGGAATAATGCTTCAAAGAGAAATTCCAACATGAACTGTATGCTTGATGAGCTTGAGGAGTGCCTTGCAGACAGCAATGCAAAATACGAGGGCGAGCTGTCGGACATTGGAAGGTGTTTATCGGATTTTCTGAACGGACTGGAGACGGAAAAGAGAGTGCTTTTCGTGAGACGCTACTGGTATGGCATGGCGATTGATGAGCTGGCAGATATGAGCGGCAGGAGCAAAAGCAGCGTAAAGACCACACTGTTTCGGATAAGGGCAGAGCTAAAAAAATATCTGGATGAGGAGGGCGTATATCTATGACGAAAAAGGATTTATTTGATGGTTTAAATTACATAGATGACCAAATAATTGAAGAAGCGCAGCCGACCGGAGAATCGGCCGGGTACAGTGATGAAATTTATGTAAAAAATCATGAAACCCATCACGGCGGAAAAGAAGACAAAAACAGGAAAAAGCACAAAAAATTTGCACGGGCAGCAAAAGCGCTTGCCACAGTGGCGGCAGTCCTTGTTGTTGCAGTCTTAGGCACGGAGGTTGTGCGGCTTAATAACCGTATAGATGAGCTGGAAACAAATGTGATTTCTCAGAATAATGCACAGAATAATGTCTATGCAGGGATAAAGAGCGGTGCAAAGCTTGGGGATTATGAATCGGCCTCTGATTACGGGAAATTGTATGATGTGGCAAAAAAAGCTGAGGCTTCCATAAGGAATACTGCATCTGGAGACTTGCTGGAGAGTGCGGATGCAACAGGAATTACGTCTGATGCATCGTCTGCAAATAAGCAGGAGGCGGCAGCCAAAACAGAGTATTCAACCACCAACGTGATGACAGTGGGCGTTGATGAGAGTGATGTGGTAAAGACGGACGGAAAGTACATTTACATGGTCGAGGATGGTCAGATATCCATCACGGATATTTCAAATGGAAAGCCGGGGGAAGAGACGCTGTTTCGTCCTGATTTTGAGGTACCGTCAGATACTGTAGAGGAGCTTTATATCAGTGACGGAAAAATGCTTATCATATCAAACCATGCAGGCGATAAGGATGAGACTATATGCTATAGCTATGATATAGCTGACCCGACGAAACCGGTGCTTATAGGTAAAGCGCGTCAGGATGGATTTTACAATACATCGCGCAAAATCGGCAATACGGTATATGTTTTTTCAGACACATATATAAAGACCTCCGATATGAATAGAAATGTGGCGCTGCAGGAGGATAATCTGGAGAAATGGGTGCCTCAGGTAAATGGCAAAGTGATAAGCTATGACTGCTTCTATATAGGAGAGGATACATACTCAGGCACAGTTATTTCGAGCTTTGATGTGGATAAACCTGATAAGACAATAGATGCAAAATGTATTATGAATAATAGCGGCGAGGTGTACGTTTCTGGCAATGCTATGTATCTGTATCATTCTGATTGGAGTGCAAGCCGTGAGCTTACCAAAATCAGCAAAATTTCGTTTGAGGATGGAGTGATGAAGACCGGGGAGACGACTTCAGTGAATGGTTATCTTAACGATAAATTTGCAATAAATGAGCAGGGGGGGTATTTGTATGTGCTTCCAACCTCAAATACCGGCAGCCAGCCTGTCAATTCGCTTCATGTGCTGGATAAGGATATGAATGCGGTCGGTGTGATAAACGAGATTGCACGCGGGGAGAGTATATACGCAGCCCGCTTTGTTGGAAAATACGTATATTTCATCACATACAGGCAGACGGATCCTCTTTTTGTAGCAGACATATCTAATCCGACAGCACCAAAGCTTTTGGGAGAGCTTGAGGTGAGTGGATTTTCTGAATATCTGCATATGTGGGATGATACGCACGTACTTGGAATAGGCTATGGTGATTCGCAGCAGAGTAAGATAAAGCTTACTATGTTTGATGTGAGCGATCCGACAAAGCCGGTTGAGGTGAACCAGAAGCTTATCGACAGTTCTGAGAGCTGGAGTAATGAGTTTGTATACAACTACAAGGCTATTCTTGCTGACCCGGAGAAAAATCTGATAGGATTTACTGCAAATGACTACTATCTGTTTTCGTATGACAGTGAAAACGGCTTTAGTCTTTTGGAGCAGCAGGCACTGACCTATAAAAACACAGAAGGCTACAGAGGCATTTATAAGGATAATGATTTCTATGTGGCAGGAAACGGAGAGATAAAGCATTTTAAGCTGGCAGAATAGCGTAAATAATAGTGTTACGCAATAAGATATAAAGACAGGCGGCGAATACCCAAAGAGGGTGTTTGCCGCCTGTTTTTTGTATAATTTCATATACAAACGATATGTAACAGCATATTTAAGTATGCAATTTAAGGCAGTCGGTGATATAATATCTCTGATTTTAATAACACGGAGGAACTATTATAATGAATACAGCCTCAAAGACAAGACATGTCTTTATTTTGTTTTTGGCAGATATAGTCTGGGGAATAGCCTTTGTAGCGCAGTCAAAGGGAGGGGATGCAGTTGGAGCGTTTTCATTCAACGGCATCCGCTTCCTTATTGGTGCGCTCTGCCTTCTGCCGGTCATAAAAATACTGGATAAGAAAGAGCTGACGGTAAACAGACCTGAAAGCAAAAAGCAAAAGAAAGAGCTTTGGATAGCCGGAAGCTGCTGTGGAATAGCACTTTTCTTTGCGAGCAACCTGCAGCAGCTTGGAATCAGCATGGGCGCAGAATCCGGCAAGGCAGGATTTCTTACAGCTACATATATACTTATGGTGCCGATACTTGGGATTTTCCTTAAAAGAAAATGCGGAGTCAAAATATGGATAGGTGTGTTTATTGCGCTTATAGGCATGTATTTTCTGTGCATGAATGGGACATTTTCACTTAGTGGCTCGGATTTGCTCCTGTTGGCAGGGGCATTGTGCTTTGCGATACAGATACTTGTGATTGACCATTTCGTATCACATGTAGATGCGGTCAGACTCTCATGCATTGAGTTTTTCGTCACCGGACTTGGCTCATGTATAGTGATGATTTTTACTGATATGGGACCGTCTGCCGGCGGTATAGCGCAGTGGGCACAGTCGCTTTGCACATGGGATGCATGGATTCCGATTCTCTATGCCGGTATTTTCTCAAGCGGAGTGGGCTATACGCTGCAGATTGTCGGACAAAAGGGCTTAAATCCGGCGGTGGCATCGGTGGCGATGAGTCTTGAGTCGGTGGTTTCTGTGATTGCAGGATGGATTCTGCTTGGCCAGATGCTAGGTGGCAGAGAAATTTTTGGATGTGTGCTCATGTTTATTGCGATAATTATTGCACAGCTTCCAGATAGGGAGTATACTAAATAGGTTACAGTATAAAAATGAAATGTGATTATTCAAGTGTGGTTTTGCGAATGTGCGTGGGATGAATAGTTACAACGAGATAGGGATTGGATATGAGAAATAATAACAGAAAAAATTACAGACGCCGCAGACAAAATACAGGAGTTTCACAGATTAAGCTTGTAGGAATAGTGGCTGTGATAGTCGTTATAGCGATTATAATAGTTATATCGTGCTTTAATAAAACAAAAAAAGACAGTAATAAGGCAAAAGACACAGGAACGGCCACAGAAAATGTGACCGGTGTGACTGAGCAGGTAAGTGAGACAGAGGAAGCAAAGGAGCTCTTTGCACCAAAGGAGTCTGATGCTACAGCAGCAATCGGAGATGAGCTTGAGAGCTCTTATGCCGTAGTGATTGATGAGCAGGACGGCACAGTTGTTGCGGGGAAAAATGCTCATGAGAAAATGTATCCGGCTTCCATGACAAAGGTTATGACAGTGCTTGTAGCAGCAGAGCAGGCTGAGAAAAATGCAATTGCTGCAGCGGAGAATGAAAACACCGAAATAGACAGGCAGGCGGTGATAGAAAACAAGCTCAACGAGGTTGTTACAATTACAAGAGAAGCCACAGATTATTCATATGTGCATGATTGCAGTACAACAGGCTTTTTAGACGGTGAGCAGGTGCCTCTTCGCGATGTGTTTAACGGAACCATCCTGCCATCAGGTGGAGAATCGGCATATCAGCTTGCAGTTTATACAGCAGGCTCCATGGAAGCATTTGTCGATATGATGAACCAGAAGGCAGCAGAGCTTGGTATAGGCCAGACCACACATTTTGCAAACCCTGTCGGCATATATGATGAGAACAATTACAGCACAGCCTATGATATGGCGGTCATCATGCAGGCAGCGATGCAGGACGACATTTGTAAAACAGTACTTTCAAATCATACATATAGCACGGCTGCAACACCGCAGCATCCGGAGAACCTGAACATATCAAATCTGTTCCTGCGCCGAATAGAGGACAAGATGACAAGTGGCGAGGTAATCGGTGCAAAGACAGGCTTTGTAAATCAGTCCGGTAACTGTGCGGTCAGCTACGAGAAGGCAGCAAGCGGAAAGACATATATATGTGTGACAGCAGGCGCTTCAAGCGGATGGCACTGTATAGATAATCATGTGTATTTATATAATACATACGGCAAGTAATCAGCACAGCTGATTTTAAGGAGCGCAGATATGGCGGGAAATCAAGGCAATTACAGGGAAAACCCCACGCGTAATGAGAAGAAATACAAAAAAGCCAACGGACAGCCGAGACTAAAGGAGAAAAGTAGCCGGGCAAAAAGCGATAACGTATGTCCGTATGCGAAGAAATGTGGCGGCTGCGACTATCAGGGCGTAGAATATAAGGAACAGTTAAAAACCAAGCAGGCATACATGAAAAAGCTGCTAAAGCCTTTTTGCTTTGTGGAGCCGATTGTCGGCATGAAAAATCCGCTCTATTATCGTCATAAGGTTCATGCAGCCTTTGACTGTACGAGGCGCGGTCAGATTGTGGCGGGAGCCTACAGGAAAAACACACATGATGTGGTGGATATCGAAAGCTGCATGATAGAGGAGCAGGAGTCAGATGAGATAATAAGGGACATAAAGGATATGCTCCGCTCATTCAGGATAAAGACCTATGATGAGGACACCGGCTATGGCCTTCTCAGACATGTGCTTGTAAGAAAGGGTTATGCAACAGGGCAGATAATGGTAGTGCTTGTCCTGGCATCGCCGATACTTCCATCGAAGAACAATTTCGTAAAAGCACTCAGGAAAAAGCATCCCAATATCACGACAGTGGTGCTCAACGTGAATGATAAAAAGACAAGCATGGTGCTCGGAGACAGAAACATCACGCTTTATGGCAAGGGCTTCATAGAGGATAAGCTGTGCGGCTGCACCTTCCGCATATCGCCAAACTCGTTTTATCAGGTGAATCCGGTACAGACGGAGCTTTTATACGAAAAAGCCATTCATGAGGCGCACCTCACCGGCAAAGAGCGCGTAATTGATGCATACTGCGGCACCGGAACCATAGGCATCATAGCAGCGAAAAATGCAGGTGAAGTCATCGGGGTCGAGCTAAACCGTGATGCAATCCGCGATGCAGTCATCAATGCAAAGCGAAACGACATCAGAAATATCCGCTTCTACAATGACGATGCCGGAAAATTCATGGTCGAGATGGCACAAAAGGGTGAGAAAGCGGATGTTGTCATAATGGATCCTCCAAGAACCGGCAGCGACGAGGCATTTTTATCATCTGTTGTCAAGCTGTCGCCGGAGAGAGTGGTGTATGTGTCATGTGGTCCGGAAACACTGGCGAGGGATTTAAAGTATCTCACAAAGCATGGATATACAGTGAAGCGTGCAACACCATATGACTGCTTTCCATTTACAAGCCACATTGAAACGGTTTGTTGTCTTACTTTCCAAGGGCGCTAAAGGTCCGGTGGGCCTTTGCTCAGCGCGGACCGAAGTGGAACGGAGACTAGTCGACAGTAGAAAAGTGAACGTTGACTTCTCTTAAGAGAATATAGATTTATCAGAGTTCAAAGGAAAGGCAACGTATAATCAGATAAAGGCTTATGTGTTGGAACAGACTGGACTTAAGGTTTCATCACTGTATATCGCACAGATTAAGAAGAAGTGTGGATTAGATGTCGGTGAGAACTTCAATCCGGTTAAATCAGAGAATGCGAGACAGCCACAGTGTACACCAGAGAAGGAAGATGCGATTATGCAGGCGTTTAGACATTTTGGAGTCATATAGATTGTGGATAAGCAGTATCGTGGGTTAAAAATATAGTGAAGTATGGGAAAAAGGACATTACAGAACTGTAGTTATTACAGGTCAGGGGATGTTCTTGTTATAGATACAGAAATGTCAAAAAGACAAGGTAATAATACTGAGATATTAAGATTGATATGAATAATATCTATCCTATCCAATCCGGTGATAGGTGATACGACACTTAGCATACGCTTAATATGCAGTTTGTTTAACTTGATTGCAGAGATAATTCGCGCATTTGTGAAGAATTCCATTGAATAAATTTCGTTGAATGCATATACTAGAATATGCCAACTTGTACAATTTATAAATAGAAATCTGTGGGGTATTTATGCGATGCAAGTAAGCTACAAGAAACTATGGAAGATACTCATCGACAAAGATATGAAGAAAAAAGATCTGCAATCAGATGCCGGGATTAGCTGGACTTCGGTAACCAAGCTCTCGAAGGGAGAGACAGTAAGCATGGAAGTTTTAATGAAAGTGTGTAAAACGTTGAATTGTGATATAGGCGACATCATGGAACTAATCCTCCCTACAGAAGAAAATGAAATGACTTGAGGAGTAATATGATGTCCAGCAGGAAAAAGAGCGTAATCAGTAAAGCAAGTCCTCATACGATCAAGAAATTTGAGTTGATTGAGGAATATATAAAATCGTGGGCACAGAAGTTACTGCTGACTGAGTCTTGCAATGGGTTGATTTTTATAGACTGCATGTGCAATAGCGGTGTATATACCGATAATACCGGACAATTGGTGAAAGGTACAGCAGTACGCGTTTCAGAAGCACTTAGAGAAGCAGCAAGAACCTATACTCAGAAAAATATACATATTTACTTGAATGATAAGGATAAAGCGCGAGTAGATGAGTTGAAAAAGCATCTTCCGCAGGATGAACGCAATTTTAAGATTGTAACATCCTGCAGTGATGCACACGAGCTACTCCGAACTATCGGGCCACAGTTATATGGAACTGGGCATCTGCATTATTTTCTGCTCTACGATCCGTATGATGCGACCATTGACTGGGAAGCACTTCTGCCGTTTTTCCGCAACTGGGGTGAAGTTATGATTAATCACATGGTTTCAGATCCAGTGCGGGCAATCTCAAGCGCCAAGAAAAAGACGACAAAGGTAAAGTATGAGAACACATATTTGGAGGACTTTGAAAAACTGGTACCATATGGAAGCGATAAGACAGCATATGAGGCTAGGGTGGAAGAAATCATAAATTCGCTAAAAGGAGCTCGCAGGTATTATGTATCGGCATTTCCTTTCTATAACACGCAGAACTCACTTGTGTACAATTTGATTCATTGCACCAGCAACAAGGAGGGGTTTAAGCTTTATAAGAGGAGTGCATGGAAGGTATTTGGTGCACAGTCCTCTACTAAGCATTCGGTCGAGAACAGGCAGTTGTCGTTTAACTTTTTGGGCGAGATTGCTGAAGAGGAAGATGAAAGCTGTTTACATGTTATCGATATAGCAAAATATCTGCAGCGCAGCTTTAGAGGGCGAAAACAGGTGCCTCTGGATGAGATGTGGGAACTATTGGATAACCACCCGATTTTCCCATCAGAGGGATTTCGTAATGAGGTAAAGGGCAATCTTACCGGTTTCTTTGACGCGAAGATTGAGCAGATTGTAAGTCCTGATACGGGAAAGAAGGAAATGGTAATCTCTTTCTCTTCGTGAGACTGAGTTTCAAATAGATGAGGTGATTGGAATTTATGGCGACGTTACAGAAATTTGGCGGCAATTGGACGGAAGAGAAGCTAAACATCTTTACCAGTTATCTGGATTCATACCTGATTGCACTGCAAAACCAGAAATTTAAGAAGATTTACATAGACGCCTTTGCTGGAACGGGCGAGATTGAGACCAGCGACGGCGGGCAGTATCTTGTGGGTTCCGCTAAGCGTGCACTGGCGTCTGAGAAAAAGTTTGATCACTACTATTTTATAGAAGCCGATTCCCAAAAAGCGGGAGAACTTCAGGATATGATAAACGCCGAGTTCCCACAGATGAGGCAAATTGTTACGACTTACTGTGGCGATGCGAATGATAAGCTTGCTGAGATTATTAGTAGTGTAGATTGGAGATATAATAGAGGGTTGCTGTTCTTAGATCCATATGCTACACAGGTAAATTGGGATACACTTGAAAATGTAGCAAAGACGAAATCAATAGATGTATGGTACCTGTTTCCATTCTCTGCACTTGAACGTATGTTGCCGAAAAACGGAAAGTACGATAAATGGGAGGAGTGCATAGATCGATTGCTTGGAGATACCGGATGGCGGGAGGAATTCTATAAGAAAGATCCCCAGATGACGCTTTTCGATTTGTTCCCAGAACCCGGACAGAGCGACGGAGAGCGGATGGTAAAGGACGCGAATCCGGAACACATAAAGGATTATATTCTCGCCAGGCTTAGGACAATCTTTCCATGTGTGTCAAAGCATGCACGGATTTTTAGGAATAGTCGGAGGTCACCGATGTTCCTATTCTGTTTTGCCATTGCAAGCGAGAGTCCAAAAGCGCAAGGACTTGCATTGCGGATGGCAGACTACATATTAAAGAACAAGTAGGCGGAGGATGAAAGCAACTTGAAGACGATAAAACGAAAAACCATGCTTTATCAAACAGGGGTAGAGTATGGTGACTACACAATGAATCACGTGCAGGGCTGTGCACATGGGTGCAAATTTCCATGTTACGCATTCCTGATGAAGAAGCGATTCGGGCAGATTAAGGATTATGAGGACTGGATTGAACCAGTGCTCGTTTCTAATACGCTTGAATTGCTCGATAAGGAAATTCCAAAGCTGAGAGATAAGATTCAGTCTGTCCAGCTTTGCTTTACAACAGATCCGTTTATGCAAGGATATCCAGAGGTGTCTCAGATGAGCATTGAGGCCATCCGAAAGCTAAATGAGGCTGGTATCAAATGCACGACTCTAACGAAAGGACTGTTGCCTATAGAACTGGCAGAACTTTCAGCAGAAAATGAACATGGGATCACACTGATTACTTTGGATGAAGCATATCGGGAACATATGGAACCGGGAGCAGTTTCTTGCTCAGACAGACTGGCGGCGCTGAAGGCACTTCACGATGCTGGTTGTAAAACATGGGTAAGCATGGAACCATATCCGACACCGAACATGGTAGAGCAGGATCTGCACGAACTACTTGAGGCTGTTTCTTTTACAGATCGGATCATTTTCGGAAGGATGAACTATAGTAAGGTAGCAAATTCATTTGAAGGACATATGCATTTTTACAATGAGCGTGCAGCTGAGGTAATCGCTTTCTGTCAGGAGCATGGCATTGATTATCATATTAAGAAAAAAACAATAACGGAAGAATGAGGTGGCATTATGGCTTTATTACAAGACCTGATCCAGCAGATTGATGATCCGGCACTGAGGGAGAGAATACTACAGGAGACAAATAAATTACTGAAGCAAAAAAAGTTTGGATTGGTGTTTGAAGAGCATCTTCCTGAATGTACACCGCTTTACGATGTGCCGATTCGTGTCGGTTCTAAAGTCGCTCTAAAAACTGGTTATGTTAGTGATATTTATACAGTTATAAACATCGATGGCGATGAGGTTCAGTGCGACCGAAGGGAAACACATGAACAGAAGATATTCAAGCTGGATGAGCTTGTGACAATGGCTGAATTTGGAGAGCCTATTTATCCTACATTAAAACAGATTGACGCAGTGGAAAACGCTCCGGATAGCGGTCTTTGGCATACATTGATTGAGGCTGACAACTATCATGCACTACAGCTATTGGAGTATCTCTACGCAGAAAAGGTTGACTGCATCTATATTGATCCGCCGTACAACACGGGTGCAAAGGACTGGAAGTACAACAACGACTATGTGGACAGTTCTGACGCTTATCGACACAGCAAGTGGCTCTCCATGATGGAAAAACGTCTCAAGATTGCAAAAAAGCTGTTGAATCCAAAAAACTCCGTTTTGATTGTGACTATAGACGAAAAAGAGTACCTACACCTTGGATGCCTGCTGGAGGAATTATTTCCAGAAGCTCGAATTCAGATGATTAGTAGTGTTATAAGCCCAAGAGGTGCAATGAGAAAGGACATGTTCACACGTGTAGAGGAATATATATACTATGTTTTTATTGGCGCATCTGCAATTGTACCTTTCGGCCCTGATATGCTTCAATTTACTGACTACGAGAAAGTCGATATAAAAGTATGGGCTCAGATGATTCGAACAAGCGCAAACGGGCCTCGCACGAAGAGACCAAATCTATTCTACCCAGTATATTTTTTCAAAGACACAGGAAAATATGCGGGAGTCGGCGATCCTCTTCCAGTAGATATGCCAAGAGATGAGGCTCCAGTGCCAGATGGGTGCTTTGCTGTATTCCCAATCAGGAGAGATGGTCTTTAGGTTAGCTGGGCACTACAGACAGAAACATTCAAGATGAAAATAGAAAAGGGTTATATAAAATTTGGCCGCTGGAATCCTGGTGATACAAATCGAGCAATGGCACATCTACAAACCGGGACAATGAACAGGATTGAAAAAGGTGAAATACAGATACTCGGAAGGGATGAAGAAGGTACTGTTATTTTAGGTGAAACATCAAAACCCAAGAGACCATCCAGTTTATGGAATATGCCTTCCCATGATGCAGGGAGCAAGGGAAAGAATATTCTTACAGCGATGCTGCCATATACAGACTTTGCATATCCTAAATCGCTCTATGCGGTGAAGGATACTATCAAATTTGTAGTGGGTAACAGACCGGATGCTATTATTGTTGATTTCTTTGCCGGTTCAGGGACAACTTTGCATGCAGTTAATTTAATGAATGCTGAAGATGGTGGACACCGAAGGTGCATTATGATCACAAATAACGAAGTCTCAGCAGATGATGTAAAAAATCTTAGTCAGCAGGGATTGCATCCGGGCGATGAAGGATGGGAGAATCACGGTATCGCAAGATATATAACTTGGCCACGTACTGTTTGTAGCATTGAAGGACACGATGTAAATGGGACACCTTTAAAGGGAGATTACATTGGCAGTGACATTTCTATGGCAGAAGGATTTCATGCAAATGCAGCCTTCTTCAAGCTATGCTTTCTCGACAAGACATCTGTGGCGCTTGGTAGGCAATTTAGAGAGCTGCTCCCAGTGCTCTGGATGAAGGGCGGAGCCATTGGAAGATGTCCAGTGCTCAAAAACGATGAGCTTCCGGAGATGCTCATTCTTCCACAGAACAAGATGGCAGTTCTGATAGACGAAATATACTATTCCGAGTTCGATGCAGAGTTAAGTCAGCATCCGGAAATCCAGACAGTTTTCATAGTAACTGATTCAGAAACGGCATACCGGTCGATGATTCGTACTTACGATGGAAAAGAATGCTATCAACTTTATAGGGACTATCTGGATAATTTTAGAATTAATACGGGGAGGTAAACATGAGAGTTGAATTATTCCCTTTTCAGAAAAGAGCACTTGCTGATATCCGCATGAAGACTGCGGAGGCAATGGGCAGCTATCATAGAACACATGCGCCGCAGGTGGTTTCTTTTACTGCACCGACTGGAGCCGGAAAGACCATCATTATGTCCACGCTGATCGAGGCAGTTCTTTTTGGTGATGAGCAGTATGTGGAGCAGCCGGATGCAATCATAGTCTGGCTTTCGGATTCTCCTCAACTTAATGAGCAGTCGAAGCAAAAGATTGACTCTAAGGCAGATAAGATCAAGCTGTCACAGTGTGTCACGGTTTCGGAGGAATCCTTTGATAAAGAGGTATTTGAGGATGGGCATGTTTATTTCCTGAATACGCAGAAGCTGTCGGTTACTTCTAAGCTTACGAAAAATGGCGATGGCAGGACTTATACGATCTGGCAGACGATTGCGAATACTGTCCGAGAAAAGAGCGACCGGCTGTACTTTATCATCGACGAAGCGCACCGTGGCATGCAGGGACGTGAGGCCAGCAAGGCCACCACGATCATGCAGAAGTTTATCAAGGGCAGCGATTCGGATGGTATCCCGCCCATGCCAGTTGTCATCGGTATGTCCGCCACTACACAGAGATTCAATGCGCTGGTTGAGGGGACGTCCTCTACAATTCACAAGTCTATCGTGACGACGGATGAGGTGCGAGCTTCCGGCCTTTTGAAGGATAGGATCGTTGTCACCTATCCGGAGGAAGGCACGGTCAATAATGATATGGCCATTCTGCAGGCTGCTGCAGATGACTGGAAAGAAAAGTGGGAACATTGGACGCAGTATTGCTTCGAGCAGCACTACGCCTATGTAAATCCAATCCTGATTATTCAGGTTTTAAATGGAACCGGTGAGGCTCTGACGGATACAAATCTGGATGATTGCATTGCAAAGATTGAGGAACGTACCGGTTTTAAGCTGGAAAGCGGACAAGTGGTTCATACCTTCGGCGGCACGACAGCAACACTGACCGTCAATGGACTCGATGTGCGCTATGAGGAACCCTCCAATATTGCCGAGGATAGAAATATCCGCGTGGTATTCTTCAAAGAGAATCTTTCTACTGGATGGGATTGCCCGCGAGCAGAGACCATGATGTCCTTTAAGCACGCTAATGACGCCACATACATTGCACAGCTTCTCGGTCGAATGGTAAGAACGCCGATGCAGATGCATATTCAGGTGGACGACGTTTTGAACGATGTGCATCTCTATTTGCCGTACTTCAATGAGGATACCGTAAAGGATGTTGTGGAAGCCTTGCAGAGCACAGAAGGCGGAGATATCCCGACAGATATTTATGGCGAGTCCTTGTCCGGAAAGAAATTTGAAACGCTGACTGTCAGACCGAAGAAGAAAAAGAAAGAGCAGCAGACGCCGGGACAGATGACTCTATTCGATGTGTTCTCTGGGGATAACACAGGCGAACAGCAGTTTGCCGGAGCAACAGAGCCAGCTGGTGACTTGACTCCGGCAGCACAGCCTCAGGTTAATGGTGGAGAAGCAAAACAGGCTGAAACGGCAGAACAAAGCCAGACACAGTCGAGTACAGATACAACGGCTCCTGCTCAGTCTGCACCGATTACACCACAGCCATCTGACACTGAAGCACGGTCTGAAAATGATGCTGCGGGAAGTCAGCAGATGGCTCAGACGGAAACTTCTGAAGAGGAAGATCTGTTTGACCGTGAAGAGGTTATGAAATTTATAAATGATGCAGGTTTGCTTTCATATAACGTCAGAGCGCTTAGGATCAATGACTACTTGAAATCTCTGTATAGGATGGCACATCTTCTTACGATGTCCAAATTGCATCGTGAGGCCATCCGGGAGGTTCAGGATGAAATTGTTGAGATGATCCACAGCTATGTGGAAGTCCTCAAGGCAGATGGAAAATATGATGACCTTGTTCAGCAGGTCAAGCAGTTTAAGTTGGCAACTCAGATCTTTGATGCCTTTGGAGAGACTGTGGACAATTACTCGGTGCATGATATGTTTACGACGACCGATACTGATATAGAGCGACAGTTCCAGATTGCGGATGTAAAGCTCGGTCGAGAAGGCATCGGTATGGCCTATGGAAACAAGTATATGGATATGTCTGATGTGTCGGCATTTAAAGTTGACGTTATTCTCTTTGTGGCGGACGAAGAGTGCATGAATCGGTTGCATTCCTATGCGGAGACTCGCTTTCATGGATTGAATGATGATTATCGTAGATATATTGCAACTATAGATTCGGAGAAAATTCGTAAAGAGTATGACAGTATCGTTTCCGATGGCGATCCTGTAAGCAAGCACAATTTCCGTTTGCCAGAGACAATTCAGGTGCCACATGAAGTGGGAGGCAAAGAATATAGGAATCATCTCTTTGTTAGTGACATAACCGGTGTTGCAACGATGAAGTTGAATACTTGGGAAGCCGGAGTTATTGAAGAGGAAGAAAAACGAGAAGACTTTGTCTGTTGGATTCGTAATCCATCCAGAGGCTCATGGGCACTTTGCATTCCTTACGAAATCGATGGTGAAACAAAGCCTACCTATCCTGATTTTATTGTAGTAAGAAAAGATTGTGTACTTGGATATGTCGTTGATATTCTTGAGCCGCATAATCCTGATTTCAAGGACAATCTTGGGAAAGCGAAAGGATTTGCAGAGTACGCAAAACAGAATCCGGGTGTGGGAAGAATTCAGCTAATTCGTATGAGTAAAGATGCAGCCGGAAAACACAAGTTCAAAAGACTGGATATGTCTAAAACAGCTATTCGAGAAAAAGTTTCTCATGCAATAAATACAGACGAACTCGATCACATCTTTGATACGGATGGAGTTATCGAATAAGGAGGAACTCCATTATGGCAAATGAGCTGCAGCCATTGTCGTTGCTCTTACAAAATAGATTATTTTGTACTATCAGCGAGACTATGCGTGGATGCAACAACAGTTGATGGATTTCTGCGAAGAAGTAGTTATATATAGCAAGTCACATAGGAAATAGTCCTCTGTGGCTTGCTATGAAACTGAGTAATTTGATTTTACAATTTCGGATTCCTTCTTCTTAGCTTTCTATGTTCCTTTGCCGGCTTGGAACGGTAGAATATTCATTTTAATATTTGCTTTTCCTCTGCGGACAGTTGAGTAACATTCATTTCTAGATTTTTGCAGAAAAGAAGGAGAAGTCCATTAATGTATGCCTCATTTGAAGATTCTGTATTGGCGTCTGCTGTAATCTGTGCCTGTAATGTAAAGTCATCAATAATACTTTTGACCATGCTCTGATAGTCGATGTCACTTGCAGTATCACTATCCTTCATATGAGCATTTCTTAGGTCAGAGACGATTGGTTTTAAATCTTCCGACAGGATATTCAAGTAATATTGTTCTGTCTCAATGTGGGAAGAATCGAAGACTTTTGCAAAGGTATCGTTGGAATCGGCACCCAGCTCGTTCAGTTTGCATCTCATCACGTCAAGAAATGCATTTGCTATCTGAATTCCTTTATCATTAAAGCCATCAATATAGATTTCCAGATCAGTCATGAATTTGCTGAAACTTTCGTGAGTGAGCAATTCAGACAATAATCTGGGATTGTATTTTTCGTCTTTCAGTATTTGAACAGCATCATCATTCAGATGCAAATCAGATACTGATTTATTTTTATGCTGCCGTAATTCCGTACGGCAAAGTAAATAATCGGTGCTGACATGATAAAAATCAGCAAGTGTCAAAAGACTGCTAAGTGACATATCTACATTTTCATCTCTTTCATAATTGCCAAGTGTGGAACATGGTATGCCTGTCGCATCTGAAAGTTCCTGTAATGACATTTTCTTTTCTGAAACTCTCAAATCTTTCAGTCGTTCCGGTATCGTAAGTTTTGTATGCATGTGTATTTCCCTCTTTTCAAAGATATAGATTAGGCGTTTGCGAAACGCCACAAGCCGCATAAATACGGCATTTTTTGTTACCT
>ENA-OPRS01000412-OPRS01000412.1-human-gut-metagenome-genome-assembly--contig:-NODE-412-length-27935-cov-2.662554_pt1 | contig 27935 bp, 29 predicted proteins | sample MGYA00241795_ERZ501881 | MGnify/ENA primary metagenome ERZ501881 (study PRJEB25962, sample SAMEA2042440) | human gut metagenome | biome: human gut; feature: human-associated habitat; material: faeces... | reverse complement strand
ACCAGCCGCAAGGCTGGTGGTGGGTTAGCAGCCCCCGGCTGCGTTTCCCTTCAACGCCAAACGCCTGCCGCGTTTGGCCTCATCCGGCCATTGACCATTGACTATTGACTATTGACAACCAGTGTCACTCCACCGCCTCACAGCACTTGGCACACAGGGTGGGATGCTTGGGATCCTGGCCTACGGTCTTGCTGTAGCACCAGCACCGTTCACATTTCTCCCCTTCGGCAGCTTCCACCAGCACCTTCAGGTCGTCCCGGCCGGTGGCTTCCCCGGCGTCGGTGAGCCCTTCGTGGACTTCCGCCTGGGACACGATCAGGAGCGCCGGCAGATCCTTTTCCACGGCCTTCAGTTCCGCCAGGGCATCCCCGGTGGCGAACAGTTCCACCTTGGCATCCAGGGAATGGCCGATGGTCTTGGCCCGGCGGGCCCCTTCCAGCACCTTGGTGATTTCACCCCGGATGGCGATGAAGGCATCCCATTTGGCCTTCAGGTCTTCCTTCACATATTCCGGATGGGCCTGGGGCCAGGGCAGCATCTGCACGCTCTGGGGAGCATCAGCCGGTTTGTTCATATACTGGTACACTTCTTCCATGGTGAAGCTCAGCACCGGCATCAGCATCACCATCAGTTCCCGGAGGATCTGGGTCATGGCAGTCTGGGCGGACCGGCGGGCCTTGCTGTCCTTCCGGCTGGTGTACAGACGGTCTTTGATGATGTCCAGATAGAAGGAGCTCATGTCCACGGTGCAGAAATCGTGGATGGCATGGAACAGCACGTGGAAGTCGTAGGTTTCATAGGCTTCGGTCACGTCCTTCTTCAGGGCTTCGAAGCGCATGAGGGCCCACTGGTCCAGTTCTTCCATGTCGGCAAAGGCCACCTTCTGGGTTTCATAATCGAAATCATGGGTGTTCCCCAGGATGTACCGGATGGTGTTCCGGACTTTCCGGTAGGCTTCCGCCAGCTGCTTCAGGATCACCGGGGAGATCCGCACATCCTGCTTGTAGTCGGAAGAAGCCGCCCACAGCCGGACGATATCCGCTCCGTACTGATCGATGACTTCCTGGGGCACCACCACGTTCCCCAAGGATTTGGACATTTTCCGGCCTTCCCCGTCCAGCACATAGCCGTGGGTCAGCACGCTCCGGTAGGGAGCCTTGCCGGTGACGGCCACACTGGTCAGAAGGGAGCTCTGGAACCAGCCTCTGTGCTGGTCACTGCCTTCCAGGTACATGTCCGCGGGCCAGCTCAGTTCCGGACGGCGCTTGCATACCCCCATGTGGGAGGAGCCGCTGTCGAACCACACGTCCATGATGTCCTTTTCCTTCCGGAAGTGGGTGCCCCCGCATTTGGGGCATTTGGTCCCTTCCGGCAGCAGTTCTTCGGCGGTGTGGTTCCACCAGGCGTCGCTGCCTTCTTTATCGAAAATGGTGGCGATCTTTTCCACCGTGTCTTCGTTGATCAGAGGTTCCCCGCAGTCTTCGCAGTAGAAGATGGGAATGGGCACGCCCCAGACTCTCTGCCGGGAAATGCACCAGTCATGCCGGTCGGCCACCATGTTGTGGATCCGGGATTCCCCCCAGCTGGGGATCCACTGGACGTCTTCGGAAATGGCCTTCAGGGCTTCATCCCGGAACCCGTCCACGGAAGCGAACCACTGCTCGGAAGCCCGGAAGATAATGGGGTTCTTGCAGCGCCAGCAGTGGGCGTACTGGTGATGGATGGTCTTTTTGCCCAGGATGGCGTTCTGTTCCGCCAGATGTTTGATCACCAAGCCGTTGCTGTCAAAGACGAACTTGCCTTGGAACAGTTCCCCGGCTTCTTCAGTGAAGCAGCCCTTCTGGTCCACCGGGCACAGGATGGGCAGCTTGTATTTCAGACCGGTGAGATAGTCCACGTCCCCATGGCCGGGAGCCGTATGGACGCAGCCGGAACCGGCTTCCTTGTCCACATAGTCAGCCAGCACCACCAGGGATTTCCGGTGGTTGTATTCCGGGAAGGGATGTTCGCATTCCGCATATTCAAAGGCACGGCCTTTGGTGGTCCCCAGCACAGGGCCGAATTCCACCCCGCATTCCTGGGCCACTTTGTCCACCATATCGGCGGCCATGATCAGCACTTCCCCGTTGTATTCCACCCAGGCATAGTCAAAGTCCGGGTTCAGGGCCACAGCCACGTTGGCAGGAATGGTCCAGGGGGTAGTGGTCCAAATCACCATATAAGCTTTTTTGCCCTTGGCGGCTTCCGGAGTCAGCCCGTTGTCTTTTACCAGCGGCATCTTCACGAAAATGGTGGGCGTCTTCTGGTCGGCGTATTCGATTTCCGCTTCGGCCAGGGCAGTTTCGCAGTGAGGGCACCAGTATACGGTCTTCTTCCCTTTATAGATGTAGCCCTTGTTGGCCATGGTGCCGAACACCCGGATCTGTTCCGCTTCGAAATGAGGATCCAGGGTTACATAGGGATGGTCCCAGTCGCCCAGCACACCCAGCCGTTTGAAGTCCTTCCGCTGGGTGTCGATCCACTGGAGGGCATATTCCCGGCACATTTTCCGCAGTTCCACCGGGGACAGCTTGTGACGGTCCACCCCGGTGGCCTTCAGGCAGGCATGTTCGATGGGCATGCCGTGGGTATCCCAGCCGGGGACGTAGGGGGTGTCATAGCCCTGGGCGTATTTGTATTTGATGATGATGTCCTTCAGGACCTTGTTCAGGGCATGGCCCATGTGGATCTTGCCGTTGGCGTAGGGAGGTCCGTCGTGGAGGACGAACTTCTTGTGGCCTGCATGGAGCTTCTGTTTTTCTCCATAGATATCATTTTTATACCAGAAATCCAGGAAATCCGGTTCCCGTTTGGGCAGCCCTGCCCGCATGGGGAATTCCGTTTCCGGAAGATTCAGGGTTGCTGCGTACTTGTCGTCTTTCTTGCTCACTCTTGCACACCTCCAAAAAAATAAATCCCGTCCCCCGAAAGGGACGGGACAAAAGGGCCCGTGGTACCACCCTCATGACAGCTTTGCTGCCACTCTTGTATGGGATAACGGTCATAACCCGGGTCCCCTACTGCTGGTTCAAAGACCGGCTCCAGAGTGATCTTCCGCAAAAGGCCTCCTGTCCGGGCTCCCACCCTCCCCGGATCGCTGTACCAGCCAGAAGCGTACTGTCTCTGTCATCGCCTGTTGGTTTGAAATTCGTGTTTATTATACACTTCTTAGACCCGGTGGTCAACTGGAAAAGGAGCGGGCCGCCTGGAACATTACGATGCCCCCGGCTACAGCCACGTTCAGGCTTTCCGCCTGGCCGGCCATGGGGATCTTCACCTTCTGGTCCGCGGCTTTGAGGAGCTCCGGGGACACCCCTTCCGCCTCGCTGCCCAGCACCAGGGCGGTCTTGGCCGGCCACTGGAGCTTCGTCATGTCTTCCGCCCCTTCCAGGGCCGTGGCCCACAGGGCGTATCCGTTTTTCCGGCACCAGGTTTCCAGGTCCGCCGGCTCCACCCCGGTAAGCACCGGCAGGTGGAACAGGGACCCCATGGTGGACCGGACCACCTTGGGATTGTACAGGTCCGCCGTATCCTTCAGCAGCACCACCCCGGCGGCCCCCAGGGCATCGGCAGTGCGGATCAACGTCCCCAGGTTCCCCGGGTCCCGGATCTGGTCCAGCACCAGCACGAATCCCCGGTCCGGGGCAAAATCCCCCAGGTCCCGGGGCCGGATCTCCACCAGGGCCGCCACACTCTGAGGGTCTTCGGTGGCGGTGATCTTCTGGAGCACCGGCAGGGGCACTTCATACCAGGGCAGGCTGCTTTCTTCCGCCTTTTGTTCCCAGCCTTCCGGCAGCCGGGTAAAGAACAGGGCCCGGATATTCCATTGGGAAGCCAGGGCTTCTTCCACTGCCCGTTTCCCTTCCAGCAGGAACAGGCCTTCCTTCTGGCGGTATTTTTTCATTTTCAGGGAAGCCGCCCGCTTCACCAGGTCATTCTTCAACGATGTCAGGGTACTGATCATATGCCGTCCTCCAGGGCTTCCACACTTTTCCGGCTGCCGATGACCACCAAAAGGTCCCCTTCCGCAAGGGGCTTGGTGGGTTCCAGGGTCATTTCCGTGGAGCCGTCCTGGTGTTTGATGGCCACCACGTTCACCTGGTACTTCCGGCGCACGTCCATTTCCGCCAGGCTTTTCCCAGCCATTTTGGGGCTCAGGTTCACTTCCATCAGGCAGATGTTGTCGGACAGTTCCACAAAATCCAGGATATTGGTGTAGGCCAGGTTGTGGCCCACCCGGCGTCCCATGTCCCGTTCCGGATAGATGATCTTGGTGGCTCCCAGCTTCTTCAGCATCTTCCCGTGGATGGGATTGGAAGCCTTGGCCACAATGGTCTTCAGCCCCGCTTCCCGGAGCAGCATGGTGGCCAGCAGGCTGGGTTCCAGGGTGCCGATGGCCACGATCCCCACGTCGAAATTCCGGATCCCCAGGCTGTTCACCGTCTTTTCGTCGATTACGTCGCAGACCACCGCATGGGTCAGTTTGTCCGCCATGTTTTCCACCACATCTTCATTGTTGTCCACGCCCAGGACCTCGTGACCCAGGGCAGTGAGGGTTTCCGCCACACTGCTGCCGAACCGGCCCAATCCCCAGACGATAAATTGCTGTTTGTTTTTCATGATATCCCCATAACTCCTAACCGATGATGATATGTTCCTTGGGATAATGGATGTGTCCCGAAGGTTTGTTGGCCGCCAGGGCCAGGGCGAAGGTCATGAACCCTACCCGGCCTGCATACATGGACAAAATCAGGATGATCTTGCTGGCGGTGCCGATATGCTGGCTGAGCCCGGTGGACAGCCCCACCGTGGCATAGGCGGACACCACTTCGAAAGCCGCCGCCAGAAAGCTGGTGTCCTCCAGGCAGGTGAGGGCCAGGGTGGCAAAGGCCACCCACAGAAGGGACAGGCTGGTGATGGCGAAGGCCTGGAACAGGGTCTCCTCCCCGATCCGCCGTCCGAAGATCTCACATTCGCTTTTGCCCCGGACCACCTGCCAGATGTTCAGCAGCAGCAGGGCAAAGGTGGTGGTCTTGATGCCGCCCCCGGTGGATGCCGGGGATGCCCCGATGAACATGAGGAAAATGGTGAGGATCATGGTGGGCACCCGGAGGCTGTTCAGGTCCACGGAGTTGAACCCGGCGGTCCGGGGGCTCACCGACTGCATGAAGCTGGCCCAGAAGGCATCCCCGGTGCTGAGGCTGCCCAGGGTGGCAGGATTCCGGCTTTCCAGCAGAGCGAACCCGATCATCCCGATGGCGATCAGCAGCCCGGTCACTGTCAGCACCATTTTGCTGTGGAGCTTCAGCCGCTGGAAGTTCCGTTTCTGGAGCACGTCCCGCATCACCGCGAACCCCAGGCCCCCCAGGATGATCAGCAGGCCGATGGACAGGTTCACCACCGGATCCCCCACAAAAGCCGTCAGGCTCTGGTAGTGGCCGAACAGGTCGAACCCGGCGTTGCAGAAGGCAGACACCGCGTGCCAGTAGCCGTAGTAGATCCCCCGGAGGCCGTACTGGGGCCAGAACCGGAAGGCCAGCACCGTGCCGAAGAACCCTTCGATCACCGCCGTGTATTTGGCGATCCGCAGGCTCATCCGCACCACCCCATCCAGTTCGTCCTGGTTCAGGGAAGCCTGGATGTTCAGCCGGGATTGCAGGTCGATCTTTTTCCGCAGCAATACGGAAAACAACGTGGCGAACAGCACCAGTCCCAGGCCCCCCAGCTGGATCAGGGCGATGATCACCAATTGGCCGAAAGTAGAAAAATACGTCCCTGTATCCACCACCACAAGGCCGGTGACGCAGGAGGCGGAAGTGGCGGTGAAGAGAGCGTCCACAAAGGACAGCCCTGCCCCTTCCCGGCCGGCAAAGGGCAGCATCAGCAGCAGGGCCCCGGCCAGGATCAGCCCGGCGAAAGTCAGGGCGATCAGCTGGGAAGGGGAAAAATGTCTAATCTGGTTCAAAGCCCCTCCACCTTATTTCCGGACCATTTCCGAAGAGATTTCCTTCAGGGAAGCGGCGCCGCACATTTCCATGGTGTCCGCCAGTTCCGCCCCCAGTTTGTCCGCCAGGAGTCTGGCGCCTTCCTTGCCGCCCCCATAGACCGCGTTCACAAAGGGACGGGCAATGAGCACCGCGTCAGCCCCCAGTGCCAGGGCCTTGAACACATCCACCCCGCTGCGGATGCCCCCGTCCACAAAGATCTTCATGGTGCCGCCTACGGCCACGGCGATTTCTTCCAGCACTTCCGCCGTTGCCGGGCTCTGGTCCAGCACCCGGCCCCCGTGGTTGGAGACAACGATGGCAGAAGCACCGGCTTCCCGGGCCTTCAGGGCCCCCTTCACGCTCATGATCCCCTTGATGATGAAGGGCAGACCCGCGTCTTTGATGATGGCTTGCATTTCTTCCACGGATTTGCTGCCCGCAGGGGGGACGAAGTTCTTCAGGAAGGGCAGCCCGGCCGCATCCACGTCCATGGCCACGGCAAAGGCCCCGGATTGTTTCACCAGGTCCATTTTTTCAGCGATCATCTGGGCGTTCCAGGGTTTCACCGTGGGCACCCCCATCCCGCCGCAGGCCTTGATGGCAGCGGTGGCTCCCTGCATCACCTGGGGATCCATCCCGTCCCCGGTAAAGGCGGCGATGCCCGCTTCCGCGCACCCGGGCACCAGTTCCGCATTGTAGGTCACATCATTGTATTTGTCGCTGTAGTGCATGGCCACAGCCCCCACCGGACCGGCGAAAATGGGATATTTGAAGGTCCGTCCGAACAGTTCGATGGAAGTGTCCACCGGCCGTTTTTCGCAAAGGGTATCCATCACCACACGGATGTCCTGCCATTTGGCGTAGTTCCGGATGGCCGTATCCCCCACTCCTTTGGCTCCGGGCCCGGGAATGGTGTTCCGGCAGGCAACCCCGTTGCACACCGGGCAGCCCTTGCATTTACCCAGACATTTTCTGGCATTTTCCATAACTTCCTTGAAATCCATATCTGTCACTCCCCTGTAGTAGGAGGCACCGCCTCCAGATTCGATTCCTATTATACCACACTTCCCCCTTGCGCTCCCCCTCAAAATACGCTATAATACTCCTACAACTGGATAAAACCTTCCTGCGTATGGCACAGGGGCAGGAGGGATCATGAGGACCTGGCATTGAAAAATGTCCGGTCCTCTTTTTTGGTGTTCTACCTGGCACATTCTACAATGAGGTGATTGTATGTCAAACGCAAGCCAAGTACTGCAGGAACTGTTTTCCGGGGTCTTCGCCATGGGCGACTGGACCATCTGGGTCATGCTGGCCATCGGGGCCATCCTGATCTGGCTGGGGGTCCGGAAGGGCTACGAGCCGGTGCTCCTTTTCCCCATGGGGGTGGGCTGCATCCTGGCCAACATCCCCGGCCATTTTGCCGTCATGCCCACCGGGGGCGGTGAACCGGGCTTCCTTACCGTCCTGTACAACATGGGTATCGCCAACGAACTGTTCCCGGTGCTGATCTTCATCGGCATCGGCGCCATGTGCGACTTCACTCCCCTGATCCGGGCTCCCTACATGATGCTGTTCGCAGCCGCCGCCCACCTGGGGATTTTCGCCGCCACCCTCTGTGCCACCCTGGTGGGCTTCCCCTTCAACGAAGCCGCTTCCATCGGGATCATCGGCGCCGCTGACGGCCCCACCACCATTTTCGTGGCCCAGAAATTCGCCACCGAGATGCTGGCTCCCCTTACCGTCACCGCCTTCTGCTACATGTCCCTGGTGCCCATTATCCAGCCTCCTGTGGTGAAGCTGCTGACCACCAAAGAAGAACGGCGGATCCGGATGCCCTATCACGAAGAAAAGCCCGTATCCCAGACAGCCCTGTTCCTGTTCCCGCTTATGGTCACCCTGATCGCCGGGATCATCGCTCCCATTTCCGTACCCCTCATCGGGGCCCTGATGTTCGGGAACCTGCTGAAAGTGTCCGGCTGCTGCGACAGCCTGTCCAACTGTGCCCAGAATGAACTGACCAACCTGGTGACCCTGCTCCTGGGGATCACCGTAGGAGCCACCATGACCGCGGAAAACATCCTGACCCTCCAGGTGCTGAAGATCCTGGCCCTGGGTGCGGTGGCCTTCATCTTCGACACGGTGGGTGGCCTGCTGTTCGCCAAAATAGCCAACCTGTTCCTGAAAAAGAAGATCAATCCCATGATCGGGGCCTGCGGCATTTCCGCCTTCCCCATGTCCTCCCGTGTCATTGCCAAAATGGCCCTGAAGGAAGACCCCACCAACTTCATCATCCAGTCCGCCATCGGAGTGAACGTGGCCGGACAGGTGGCCAGCGTAGTAGCCGGCGGCCTGGCCATGGCCCTGATCCCGGTGTTAATGTAAAGGAGGCAGAAACATGGATTCCGTAACCGCAGCCCTGCAGCTTCTCGTCATCGCCTACCCCACCCTGTTCCTGGTCATGGCCCTGTTCGCCGGCCTGACATGGGGTCTGACGAAACTGTTTCCGGCGAAAGAATAAGGTGTGCTGCAGGAGCAGCACACCGGTCGCGGATCGCGGCCCCAAAAAGGAGGCTGCTGTACGTTCTGTGCAGCAGCCTCCTTTTTCTTCTCACATCTTCTTTTCCAAATACACCGTCTTGTGCTTCTTCCCGGGCAGCTGCTTTTCCCCGATCACCTGGAACCCCAGGTGCAGGTACATGGCTTTCAGCCAGGGATGGGTATCCGCCGTGCCCAGGGTTACCGCCGGGGCCTTCAGCTGCTTTTTCAGCACCTCTTCCTCCACCCAGTGGAGGATTTTTTTTGCGTACCCCCGATGGGCATAATCCGGGTCCGTAATGAACTGGCCGATATGGGGCAGTGCCTTGGGCCCCGGGTGCCCTCCCCAGGGCATCCGCAGGGAAATGGCGCTGATCAGCTTCTCTCCCTCGAACCACCCGTAGGTGGGCTGGGTGGCCAGCCACCGTTTTTCATCCTCCAGGGTGGCGTCCATGGCGGAAAAGCTGATGGGATACTGCCGGTCCGTCTGGTAGCTCCGGTGGAGCACATCAAAATAGATTTCCGCATCCTCCACGGTCAGCTGACGCGCGTATGCCACAGCCCATCCCCTCCTTCCTGTTCCAACACATGGCAGGCCAGGCAGCTGTTGTTCAAAAACCGGTTCAGGAACTGCCGGGTCCGCTGTTCTTTCGGGTGGCTCAGCACCTGGTCCGCCGTTCCCTGTTCCACAATCAGGCCGTTTTCCATGAAGATTACCTGATCGGCGATTTCCCGGGCAAAGGCGATTTCGTGGGTGACGATGATCATGGTCACCTTCCATTCCCGGGCGATTTTTTTGATCACCGTGAGCACTTCTCCCACCAGCTCCGGGTCCAGGGCGGAGGTGGGTTCGTCAAAAAGGATCACCTTGGGATTCATGGCCAGGGCCCGGGCGATCCCCACCCGCTGCTGCTGTCCCCCGGACAGCTGGATGGGATAATAATCCTGGAACTGGTCCATATCCACCTCGTTCAGGCAGGCCAGGGCCCGTTCCCGGGCTTCCTGCCGGCTCTTTTTCTGGACGGTCACCAGCCCCTCCATGACGTTTTCCAGCACGGTCATGTGGGAAAACAGGTTGTACAGCTGGAACACCATGGCCGTGTTCCGGCGCACCTGGAGGATCTCCTTTTTGGAGGCATGGGCCATATCCACCGGCTTGTCCTCATCCAGCTGGAGGGTCCCCCCGTCCGCCTGGCCCAGAAAGTTGATAGTCCGCAAGAAAGTGGTCTTCCCGCTGCCCGAGGGCCCCAGGATCACCGTCACGCTGCCGGTGGGCACCTCCATGCTCACATCCCGGAGCACCGTCCGGTTCCCGAATTTTTTCAACACATGTTCCAACCGGATCACAATGCATTCCCCCTTCTGAACCGGCTCAGACGAAATTCCAGCCGGTCAAACACAAATTCAAAAAATACCCCCATGGCCCAGTAAATACAGGCCACTGCCATATAGGCTTCGAAATACTGGGAGTTGTCTTCACAAAACAGTTTCGCCGCTCCGAACAGTTCAATCACCGTGATCACGAACACAATGCTGGTGCTCTTCATGGTGGACAGGAACTGGTTGGCGAAAAGAGGCAGGGCGAAAAACGCCGCCTGGGGCAGGATCACCCGCCGGTAGGCCTGGAGCCAGGTCATCCCGATGGACTGGGCTGCTTCCAGCTGGCCTTCCGGGATGGACTGGAGAGCCGCCCGGAAGATTTCCGTCAGATAGGCCCCGGTGTGGAGGGTAAGCCCCACCACCGCGATCTGGAGAGCCGTCACCTTCTCCACATGGAACACCACATGGCCTTTCTGGGCCAGGGCCATCAGCAGGAGAGGCACCCCGTAATACACCAGGTACAGCAGCACCATGTTGGGCAGGCTCCGGCACACCAGCACATACAGCCGGGCCAATTGGGACAGCACCGGCACCTTCCGGATCTCCACCAGGCAGCAGATGAGGCCCAGGATGGCTCCCAGGACCACACTGGCCAAAGTCAGCCCCAGGGTCACCTTCACATAGGGAAGCACCGCCTGAAGGGCGGCCCAGAAATATTCTCCGTCCAAAAACGGTTCATTCATTGAGAGCCACCTCCTTCAGCTGGGTCTTCCGGGCCCTTTGGGCCACATTGAAATGACTTTCCACCTGCCGGCCCGCCACCGTCAGGGCAAAGATCAGGATGCCGTACAAAATGGCGGCGTCCACATACAATTCCAGATACCGCTGGCTGTTGCCCCCCATCAGATCCGCCTGGCGCATCATGTCCACGATCCCCACGTTAAAGATCAGGGCGGTGCTTTTCAGGGTACTGATGATTTCGTTCAAAAGGGGAGGAATGGACAGCACCAGGGCCTGGGGCAGGATCACCCGGCGGTATACCTGGCAGCTGGTCATCCCCAGGCTGGCGGCCGCTTCCTTTTCTCCCGGGGCCACTGCCAGGATGCTGGACCGGAGGATTTCCGCCCCATAGGCCCCCACATGGAGGACGAAGATCACCAGGATGAACAGCATGGGAGGCAGTTCATTCACATCCAGCCCCATTTTCTGCAGCAGTTCCGGCACACCGAAATACACCACGAACAGCTGGACCAGGAAGGGGGTGCTCCGGATAAAGGAAATGAACACCCGGGTCAGCAGGTTCAGTCCGGGAATCTTCTTCACCCGGATCACCGCCAGCCCCATCCCCAGGAAAATCCCCAGGACCCCGGACACCAGAGTAATGAACAGGGTCACCGGCAGATAACTGGCCAGTGTGGGGAACGAGTCCACCATGTACTGGACGCTGAAAAAACTTCCCATGCTTGCTTTCATCCTTTCTTCTTATTGAGGCTGGACCGTGTAGTCCTTGCCCAGGTATTTGATGGAAATCTGCTTTAAGGTTCCATCTTCCTTCATCTGTTTCAGTACCTTGTCGATTTTGTCCGCTACGGTCTGCATGGCCGGATCCTTCCGCAGGAGGAAGTAGGTGGGCACGGACTGCATGACGCCGCCCACTGCCTGGACCGGCAGGTTCTGTTCCTTCCGGGCCACATTCACCACGTATTCATATTCCCCGGCGGCATCGGCCCGGCCGGTGGCCACCAGGTTCAGGTTTTCTGCAGCTCCCTTGTCAGAATAGATAGGATCGATTCCCGGATTGTGGGTCTTGTTGAATTCCTTCACCAGATCGTTGAATTCCGAGTTGGAGGTGACTGCCACTTTTTTCCCGGCCAGGTCGTCGAAGCTCTGGATATCCGTCCGGCCTTCCTTTACCACCAGTTTCCGGGCGGTATAGTTGTTGCTTTCTTTCGTATAGATGTATTTCTTCTCCCGGGTGGGATTCCGGCGCATCTGGTTGGCGATCATATCCACCTGCTTGGATTTCATGGCCACAAAGGCCGCATCCGGGCTCATGGGCTTGAATTCAAAATGGAGGCTGGGATCCCGCTTTTCCACTTCTTTCAGCACTTCCACGTCAAAGCCGGTCAGGTTCCCTTTATCGTCCGTAAAGGAGAAGGGCTTGGCCGTACCCCGGGTGGCCACCACAATGGCCTTTTTGTCCCCGCCGGTCTTGCTGCTGTCCTTGGCAGCCTGCTGACCGCCGCAGCCGGCCAGTCCAAGGGCCAGGAGCCCGGCAGCTGCCAGGGCCAGTACTTTTTGGAATTTCTTAGTCATGTTCATATCCCCTTTCATCATACAACAGAGGCAGGATCTCCCCCAGGTTTCCCCGGGGCCAGTCTGCCATTTTATCCAACAGTTTCCGGGTCCAGGCTTCTCCTTTGGCCCGGATCAGCTTCTCTTCCAGATCCTCTTCGGAAAATGGATGCTGGGGGCTGCCCAGAGGATCCGGCACTTCCGCTTCCACCGGTTCTCCTTCCAGGGTCACCCCGGTGACCACTGTCCGGCGGACGGTTTTCTCCACAGGAGGCAGGTCGTTGGCCCGATGGAATTTGGGGAGAGCCTGCCGGAAGGCTTCCGGCACCTGGGGCAGATCGAAGAGGCTGTCCTCTTCCCCGCCCCGGGTCAGGATCTGCCATCCCACGTATTCCACCGAAAATTTTCCTTCCTTCCCGGTTTCCGGGGCCGGATAGTGGAGGGCTTTGTACGCTCCCGGAGGAAAATGGAAAGTCACTTCCCGGAGTTTGTCCAGGGTGTACCCCCGCCGGAACAGTTCCCGGCAGGCGGCAGCTCCTCCAATGGCGGCACTGCAGTAGGGATGGAGCTTCATCCACAGGCCCGGAGCAAGGATCTGCCCCGGGTTCAGCCATTTTTGCTCCACTTCTTCCGGATCCAGGGTCAGGCTGCCGAACACCTGCTGCCAGCCGTTGTCGTTATTGAAAGGCCGCAGGCTGGCGGTGACCCGGGTGTACCGGACCATCTCCCAGGCAAACACCGCGTTCCGGGCGGCGAACCCGGCGTGGAGAGGCTTTCCATCGCTGCCGGCTTCCAGCCCCAGGCCCGCCGACTGGGTGGCCCCCAGGGACAGGAGATTGGCGGCAGCTTCCGGTCCCAGCTGCTTCAGGCTGGCCAGGGCCCCGGCCCCTCCGATGGAACCCAGGGTCCCGGTGGAATGCCAGCCCTGGCGCTTGTGCTGAGGATTCAAATACCCTCCCAGGATCCCTTCCAGTTCCGCCCCCACATTGTAGGCGGTGAGGAAGGCTTTCACGGGCACTTCAGGAGTACTTTCCGCCAACAGCACAGAAAACAGTACGGTGCTGAAATGACCGGCAATGCTGGACTGGGCATCGTCCAGATCCAGGTAATGAGACTGGAACCCGTTGAAAAAGGCCGCCATAAAAGGATGGCTGGTGCCTGGCAGACCCAGGAGATGGGCTCTGCCTGGAAAGGTTTCTACCCACCGGGCCATTTTCTGTACCTGGGGTTCCCGGGCCGCCTGAAGAGCGGAGGCCAGGTAATCCAGGAAAGCTATCTTGCTTTGCCGGAAAAGATCCGGACGCCGGTCCAGATCCGTCTGGCGGATCAGGTGGACCAGCGTCGCCGTTACTTCATCCATCATCTTACTTCCCAAACTTCTCCGCCCGGTCATTGGGTTCTTCCCAGATGCTCATGTCCGGGCCTTTGGGGACGATCCGGGGGAAATCTTCGTAGGGGGTGTGGTCCACATAGTAGAACCGCTTCCGCATGGAGTCGAAGTCGGTGTTCCCGCCGAAGGCCGGGTTGCTGTACAGGTCCTTGGCGTAGTTCCACAGGTTGGGGTAATCCACCAGGCGCTTCTTGTTCACGTAGTACTTCTGGTAGAACACCAGGTCGAACCGGCTCAGGGTCACGAACAGCCGGATGTCCGGGTCGGTGATGGTGTCTCCCATGAGATACCGGCGGGTGGCCAGACGGTTTTCCAGCCAGTCCAGACGGTTGAACACCTTTTCATAGTAGAATTCGTAATCCTTCTGGCTGGTGACCAGGGCGGCCAGGTTCACCGCCAGGTTCACGTCGGCGTAGATGATGTCGTTGAGGGCATCGATGTCGTCCCGCCGGTCTTCCGGATAGATGTCGGGAGCGTCGGGACTGATGTACTTGGTCCAGGCCACGGCGATTTCTGTAGTCAGGTCGTGGTAGTCGTTGTTCACTACAGCACCGGTGGTCACGTCCACAATGGCAGGCACCGTGGAGCGCTGGTCATAGGCGGGGTTTCCTTTCCGGTAGGCTTCTCCCAGGGAGTGGATCTTCAGCACCGGGTCCACATTGTCCGGATCCAGGGTGAAGAACCAGTCCCCCACCACCCCGGCGGGACGGAGAGGATCCACCACCCCTTTGGAGATTACCTTGTCCAGGCCCAAAAGGTCGATGGCAATGGCCACCCGGTTGGCCCAGGGGCAGTGCTTGGACCAGACCAGACGGTACCGGCCCGGTTCCACCGGCAGCTGGTCCGGACCTTCCCCGAAGGGAGTGGTGAACTGGGGTTCCTCATCGTCGGCGTATTTCTGCCGGCGGTTGAAGTTGGAGGCGTCCTGGCCTTCATATTCCTTCTGGACCGTATGGGCCCGGGGGTTGCTGGAATGGAATTCGGAAAAGTCGATGGGGCAGGGATTCATGGCCCGTTTTACAGTAATGTCCTTCCAGGCGGCGGCGATTTCCGGATCCTTGATCCGGGCCAGTTTGGCGGCGTGGATGTCGATTTCAGTCATGATGATTCTCTCCTTTGTACAGAACCCGGGATTGCGGGGTTAATGTATAGTATTTTTATATGGATTAGGAGTAAAAAAAAGAAAGCTCCCGTCCCTATTGGGACGAAAGCTTTGGCTCCGTGGATCCACCCAGTTTCGCTGCCCTGTTGCCAGGTGCAGCCTCAGAGGCAGGACAATCCTCCTGCCTGACAGGGTAACGGCTGTCAGTCGGAAAGTCTACTGAGGGCCGGGCCCTGTTGGACTTTGCACGCTCAGAAAGGCACTTCAGATCCCGTAGTCATCCCCGCTTCCACTGTCCGGGTTCGCTGCCTGCATTCCAGGGTCCTACTCTTTTTCGTCATTGCGTTTGTTTTGAAATTATGGGAAGATGATACCATTGAATTGATAGTATCTCAATAGGAATTAAAGAAAATGTGGTTAGGTGATTAGGTGGTTAGGTGGTTAAGTGATTAACGGGTCCGCGGCTGATGGATGCCAGATGCTCAAGCATCTGCCTTCGAACACGAAAAACCGGCGGCCGGGATGGGCTTCCCTTCGGGAAGCCCCTACCACGTTGGGGTCAAAGATGCAACAGAAAATCAGAGAAACGGGGTTGTCAAAAAATCCGTTCCTGTGACCGTTGTATCCAACATCCGACCCCAACGCCGTAGGGGCGCGCCAAAGGCACGCCCATCCCGGCCTGCGCTTTTTATACGTTCCCAGGAACCCGCCCGGCGGGTTCCCTCCTTCCGCTGGAGACTAGAGACTAGTGACCGGGGCAAAGCCCCCCTTCACTTCTTATGAAACTCTTCCAGCTCCAGGGAAGTATCCGCGTGGAGCATTTCCTGTGCCAGTTTGTCCGGGTAGGGATTGGCGTAGACAATCCGCTTGATCCCGGCGTTGATCAGGATCTTGGAACACACCACACAGGGCTGATGGGTGCAGTACAAGGTGGCGCCCAGGGTGGATACCCCGTTCACCGCCGCCTGGATCACCGCGTTCTGCTCTGCATGGATGCCCCGGCACAGCTCATGGTTCTGACCGCTGGGCACATGGAGCTTTTCCCGGAGGCATCCCACCACTTCACAGTGGGGCAGCCCCTTTGGAGTCCCGTTGTACCCGGTGGCCAGGATCTGCCGGTCCTTCACCAGCACGGCCCCCACCTTTCTCCGCAGGCAGGTGGACCGTTTGGAAACCACTTCCGCGATTTCCATGAAATAACTGTCCCAGTCAGGTCTGTCCATACCTTATTCCACCGTCCCGAACACCCGGTCCCCGGCATCCCCCAGCCCGGGCACAATGTACCCGTGCTCATTGAGATGATCATCCAGGGCCGCTGTATAGATGGGCACATCCGGGTGCAGTTTGTTCACCAGTTCCACCCCTTCCGGAGCGGCCACCAGGCACATGAACCGGAAGTGCTTGTAGCCATCGGCCTTCAGCATGGACAGGGCTGCAGCGGCACTGCCGCCGGTGGCCAGCATGGGGTCGATGAGGATGATTTCCGCATCCTTGTCCTTGGGGATCTTGCAGTAATATTTGATGGGCTCCAGAGTCTTTTCATCCCGGGTCAGGCCGATATGCCCCACCCGTGCTTCCGGGATCAGGTCCAGCACTGCATCCAGGAATCCCAGCCCCGCCCGGAGGATGGGCACCACGGTGATACCGGTGATGTCCAAGGCATACCCGGTGGTTTCCGCAATGGGAGTGGTCACCGGCACTTCCCGGATGGGCAGGTCCCGGGTCACTTCGAACAGCAGCAGCTGGGCGATTTCATCCAGCAACCGGCGGAAATTCCGGGGAGCCGTCTTTTTGTCACGCAAGTGGGTCATTTTTTCTTTGATCAGAGGATGGTTCACAACATGGATTTGCATGGTTTCAGGTTCCTTTCCCAATTACAGATTCGGATAGAGAGGGTATTTTTCACACAGGGCAGCCACCCGGGCAGCGGCTTCTTTCTGAGCTTCTTCTTTCCCAGGATTGCTGAGCACCAGGCCGATGATCCGGGCCACTTCCCGGAAGTCTTCTTCCAGGAATCCCCGGGTGGTGGCAGCCGGCGCACCCAGACGGATGCCGCTGGTCACAAAGGGGCTGGCCGGGTCGTTGGGGATGGTGTTCTTGTTGCAGGTGATGCCGATGGCATCCAGCATGTGTTCCGCGTCCTTGCCGGTAAGGCCTTTGGACCGGGTATCCACCAGTACCAGATGGTTGTCCGTACCGCCGGAAACCAGCCGCAGACCCTGTTTGGTCAGTTCTTCCGCCAGGGCAGCGGCATTTTTGATGATCTGTTTCTGGTAATCCTTGAATTCCGGTTTCAGGGCTTCGCCCAGAGCCACTGCCTTGGCGGCGATGATGTGCATGAGAGGGCCGCCCTGGGTGCCGGGGAACACCGCCTTGTCGATCTGTTTGGCGTATTTTTCCGGGCACAGGATCATGCCGCCCCGGGGTCCCCGAAGCGTCTTGTGGGTGGTGGTGGTCACCACATCCGCATAGGGCACCGGGCTGGGATGGAGTCCTGCCGCCACCAGACCGGCAATGTGTGCCATGTCGATCATCAGGAAGGCCCCCACCTTGTGGGCGATGGCCGCCATCCGTTCGAAATCGATGATCCGGGGATAGGCACTGGCCCCGCCGATGATCATTTTGGGTCGGCATTCTTCCGCGATTTTTTCCAGCTTGTCATAGTCGATCCGTTCTGTTTCAGGATCCACTCCGTAAGGGACGATGTGGAAATACTTCCCGGAGATGTTCACCGGGGATCCGTGGGACAGATGGCCCCCTTCGGACAGATTCATGCCCATCACCGTGTCTCCCGGCTGGACAAAGGCAAAGAAGGCGGCCAGGTTGGCATTGGCCCCGCAGTGAGGCTGCACATTGGCGTGTTCCGCCCCGAACAGCTCACAGGCTCTCTGACGGGCCAGTTCTTCCACCTTGTCCACGTATTCACAGCCCCCGTAATACCGGTGGCCGGGATACCCTTCCGCGTACTTGTTGGTGAGGACGGTCCCCATGGCTTCCATTACCGCCGGGGACACAAAGTTTTCCGAAGCAATCAGTTCGATTTTGTGACGCTGCCGGCCCAGTTCCTCCCCGATGGCCGCCGCCACCTGGGGATCTGCCAGGCCCAGTTTCTGGTTGTTCATCTCGTTTTCTCCTCGCTGGATTGATACGGATCGGCTCTTTTCAGGGTCTTCCGCTTATTTGTACACAGCCCGTTCCCCACCGATGAGAGGCGGCCGGGTCCGTGCTGCCGTCAGTACCGCATTCCCCAGTTTTTTCCGGGACAGACGCACCGGCACCGCCACCCGTTTCAGGTGCATGCCGATCAGGGTCTGGCCGATATCCAGCCCCATGTCCGCCTGGATTTCTTCCACCACCACCGGGTTCTTCAGTTCATTGTAGGCCGTGGCTGCAAAAGCCCCGCCGGCATGTTCGATGGGACGGACCGTCACCTGCTGCCAGCCGAATTTCTCCATGGCCTTCTGGTCCACCACCAGGGCCCGGTTCAGATGTTCGCAGCACTGGGCGGCCAGGATCATCTTGTGTTTCCGGCACACTTTCCGGAGGGTGGTGTAGAGCACCTTGGCCACTTTCATGGAACCACCGGTGCCGATTTTGTTTCCCAGCACCTCGCTGCTGCTGCAGCCCACCACCAGTACCTGACCGGCTCTGCCCTTGGCCACACCGATCAGTTCTTCCGCATCTTCCTCGATTTCCTGTGCAAGTGCCTCCAGATTCATGGTCTCACCTTATTTCTCCAGGTCCATGATCTTCTGTACCCGTTGGGTATGGTAGCTGCCCAGGAAGGAAGCCCCCAGATAGGCATCCACGATCTGTTCCGCCAGGCCGGTGCCCAGCACCCGGGCCCCCAGGCAGAGGATATTGGCATTGTTGTGTTCCCGGGCCTTTTCCGCGCTGTAGCAGTCTCCGCACACCGCGGCCCGGATGCCGTGGATCTTGTTGGCGGCAATGGACATGCCCAAGCCGGTGCCGCAGATCAGGATGCCCTGGTCCGCCTTGCCGGCAGCCACCCCTTCGCCCACCTTCTTGGCGTAGTCCGGATAGTCCACCCGGTCCGGGGTGTAAGCCCCTGCATCTTCCACTTCATAGCCCTTGTCCGCCAGATATTTCTTCAAAACTTCCTTCAATTCAAAACCGCCGTGGTCACAGCCGATCATGATTTTCATAAGTTTTGCCTCCCTACTCCAAAGTAAAATGCGTTCGCCGCATATCATATTTATTGTAACACACCTGTTATTCTATTACCATTCCCTGTAAAAACTCCGGCACCTGGCCGCTCTGTTTTTTGTACAGCCCCCGGTCGTAGACCAGGATGTTGTGACCGGCGCTTTTCCGCATCCGGTTCATGATGGCAAGGCCCAGTCCCTGGGTGGAGACCCCTTCTCCCAGGATGATGTCCACCTGCTGCCGGTCGAATTCCCGGAGTTCCGTGTACAGGTTCTCTGCCAGATCCTTCAGATCCTTTCCGGCATCACAGATCACCAGATGGGGCGTATGGGGCAGGTGTTGGACCGTTTCGTCCAGGGCCAGCACCCCCACTTTCAGTCCCCAGGCTTCCCCCATAATGGCCGCCCGGATCACCCCTGCTCCCGCATCCGGTCCTTCGATGAGCACCATGGGGGCCTTGGGCGCATAATGGCGGTACTTCATTCCCGGAGCCTTGGGCTTCTGGTCCGGGCTCACCAGTCCCGGGTCCAGTTCCACGGCCCCCATCACCTGCTGGATCATCTCTTCGGTGATGCCCCCGGGACGGAGGATCACCGGTTCTTTCCCGGTAGTGTCGATGATGGTGCTTTCCACCCCGATGTCACAGGGGCCTCCGTCCACCACTCCTCCGATGATGCCCTCCATGTCCTGGAGCACATCCTGGGCGTTGGTGGGGCTGGGCTTCCCGGATTTGTTGGCGGAAGGAGCCGCCAGAGGCCGTCCGGTAAGCCGGATCAGGGCCCGGGCCACAGGATTGCTGGGGAACCGGACCGCCACCGTCTCCTGACCGGCAGTGACCACATCCGGGATGATCTCCGACTTGGGCACAATGAGGGTCATGGGTCCGGGCCAGAAGGCAGCCATGAGTTTTTCCGCCATGGGGGAAAGCCCGGACGTAAGGGGCCGGATCTCTTCCATTTCGCTGATGTGGAGGATCAGGGGATTGTCCGCCGGACGTCCCTTGGCGGCAAAGATTTTCCGGCAGGCCTCTCCGTTCAGCCCGTCCGCCCCCAGGCCGTACACGGTTTCCGTGGGAAAGGCCACCACTTCTCCCTGCCGGAGCAGGGCAGCCGCCGGTTCCAGCTGGGAATCCAGCGGTTCATCGTTCTTTAATTTCCAGCACTGCGTTTCCATAGACAGAACCCCCTTTGGCGGCAAAGACCATCCGGTCCTTGTCCCCGTAATCTTTCCGTACTTTCACACAATCCAGGCCCGCTTCCCGGCACAGCCGGGCCACGTCCTCTCCCTGGTCCTGGCCGATCTCGAAGGCCGCCAGGCCCTGGGGATCCAGATACTCCCAGATATCCTTCAGGATCCGCCGGTAAAAGTCCAGGCCATCCCGGCCCCCATCCAGGGCCCGCCGGGGTTCCCGGTGGACTTCCGCCTGGAGCCCGGCCAGATCCCCTTCCGGGATGTAGGGCGGGTTGGAGACCAGTACCTGGAACTTCGGTTCCTTCGGGACCTTTTCATACAGGTTGGACACCACCGTATCCAGCCGGTCCTCCACCCCCAGGCTCCGGGCGTTTTCCCGGGTCACTTCCACGGCTCCCGGGCTGATGTCCACCCCGGTGCCATGAGCCTCCGGCAGTTCTGCCAGCAGGGAATCGACAATGGCCCCGCTGCCGCAGCCCAGATCCAGGATCCGTAACGGACCCCGGTCTTTGGTCAGGCTCACCAGCTGTTCCACCAGAAGCTCCGTTTCCGGACGGGGAATCAGGGTGTCCTGGGTCACCTTGAAATCATACTGGAGGAACCCTTTGTGTCCCAGAATATAGGCCACCGGCTCCCGGGCCGCCCGCCGGGCCACATAGCTCCGGTACTGTTTCAGTTCCTGTTCTTCCAGGGGCTCATCGAAATTGGTGTACAGCTGGATCCGGCTTTTGTCCAGCACAGCACAAAGCAGCACTTCCGCATCCAGGCGCGGATTTTCCACGCCTTTGGAGCTGAAGTACTGCTGAGTCCACTGAAGGATTTTCAATATGGTCCAAACGGTTCTTTGTTCCTGCATCTTATTTCACCTGCTGGAGTTTCTTGGCCTGTTCCGCCATCATCAGGGCATCCAGGAGTTCATCCAGGTCCCCGTTGATGATGTCCGGCAGCTTGTGGAGGGTGAGCCCGATCCGGTGGTCGGTGACCCGGCCCTGGGGATAGTTGTAGGTCCGGATCCGTTCACTCCGGTCTCCGGTGCCCACCTGGCTTTTCCGTTCCGCCGCGGTGGCCGCCCGCTGTTTTTCCTGTTCCGCTTCCAGGATCCGGGACCGGAGCACCCGCAGGCACTTTTCCCGGTTCTTGGCCTGGGATTTTTCGTCCTGGCACTGGGCCACGATCCCGGTGGGGATGTGAGTCATCCGGACGGCGGATTCGGTTTTGTTCACGTACTGGCCCCCGGCCCCTCCGGCCCGATAGGTATCCACCCGGATATCCGCCGGGTTCAGTTCGATATCCACTTCCTGGGCTTCCGGCATCACCGCCACGGTCACCGTGGAGGTGTGGACCCGGCCCTGGGATTCCGTATCCGGCACCCGCTGGACCCGGTGGACCCCGCTTTCAAACTTCATGTGGCTGTACACATCGGTGCCGGACACCATGAACACCACTTCCTTGAAGCCCCCCAGGCCAGTGGGACTGGAATCCATCAGTTCCACCTTCCAGCCTTTCTGTTCTGCATACCGGGTGTACATCCGGAACAGGTCCCCGGCAAACAGGGCCGCTTCGTCTCCCCCGGCTCCCGCCCGGATCTCCATGATGATGTTCTTTTCATCGTTGGGATCCTTGGGCAAAAGCAGCAGGGTCAGTTTTTCCTCATAGGCCTCCAGCTGAGGCTGGAGTTCCTTCATTTCCTCTTCCGCCATGGCGGTGAGTTCCTGGTCTTCCCTGGCTTTGACAATGGCTTCATCGTCCTTCCAGGTGTCCACCAGTTTTTTGTAGTCCCGGTACACCGTGACGATCTCCGTCAGTTTGGAATGGGCCTTGGTGTATTTCAGCCACTCCTCCTGCCGGGCGATCACTTCCGGATCGCTGATCTTGGCTTCCAGGTCCAGGTACCGGTCTTCCAGGTCCTGGAGTTTATCCAAATTCTCAAACATAGGCGTTCCCCGTCATTCAATGATTTCTTCCGGCGGCAGCACCGCTTTCAGGGAAGCGATGGCCACTTCGATCTGGTCGTCGTCCGGCTGCCGGGTGGTCAGTTTCTGGAGGGCCAGCCCCGGCAGTATGGCGGCCCGTACCCAGGCCTTGTCCATATGCTTTCCTGCAAACCGGATGATTTCGTAGCTGATCCCGGCCACCACCGGCATCAGGAGGATCCGGGACAGGATCCGCTCCCACAGGCTGGGCCAGCCCAGAAAGGCAAAGATGAAGATCCCGATGAGCATGACAATCATCAGGAAATTGGTGCCGCACCGGGGATGGAGAGTGGAAAAGGGCCGTACGTTCTCCACCCGCAGAGGCAGCCCGTGTTCATAGGTATAGATGGTCTTGTGCTCCGCCCCATGGTACTGGAACACCCGCTGGATGTCTTTCTGCCGGGAAATCCCCCAGATGTACAGGAGGAAAATGGCCAGCCGCATAAGCCCTTCGCACAGGTTCAGGACCATGGGCCCCACTCCCTGGTTCTGGAGCAGCTTCATGGCCCCGGTGGGCAGCACCACGAACAGCAGCACCGCCAGTCCGATGGAAACCGCCATGGTCCCTGCCATTTCCAGGCTGCTCATGGATTCTTCCCCGTCCTCTTCGTCCCCGGATACCTGGGCGGAAAAAGACAGAGCCTTCATGCCGTACCCCAGGGATTCCACCAGGGAAACCACCCCCCGGAGGAAGGGCTTCTTCAGGATGGGATACCGGTCGCTGATGCTTCCTGCAGGCTTCAGGTCCACGGTAATCTCTCCGTTGGGTTTGCGCACCGCTACGGCAATCTTCCCCGGTCCCCGCATCATCACTCCTTCGATGACCGCCTGGCCACCGACACTTAATTTTTTGGTCATACCATGACTCCCTGGATACAAGAAAAGGAGTGCTGCAATGTCTGCAAGTCACTCCCTGTTCAAGCGCATTTTTTATTTTGCGTCTTTGCCGTACCGTTTGTTGAATTTTTCGATCCGGCCTCTGGCAGACATATCACGCTGCTTACCAGTGAAGAAAGGATGGCATTTGGAGCAAACGTCCACCCGCAGTTCCTTTTTCACACTGCCAGTTTTGAATGTATTCCCACAGCCACAAATCACGGTGCATTCACCGTAGTTAGGATGGATACCCTTTTTCATTATGAAACACCTCTTTCTGAAATTGCATTAATATATCCCGACATTAACGCTTGACAATTATATCATACTCCCCTTGTCCGTGCAAGAGTCCTTCTCCCTATTCCAGGAAAAATCCGGGGGGTTCTCCCCTTTGTCCGGAGGATTCTCCCGGAGTGCCAGCCGGAGGAACACTTTCATGGCCTGGGTCAGCCATTTGTCCTTGTGGTAGAACAGCTGCCGGTACATGTGCATGTGGAAATCCTTCACCTGGAGGATCTGCAGCCGGTCCCGGTAGGGGCTGTTTTCCACCACGTACTGGGGCAGGAAGGACAGGCCCAGTCCCCGCTGGACCATATCCAGGATGAATCCGGTATCGCTGACTTCCAATATAGGGTTCAGGGCCAGCTGCCGGGCCGCCAGCTGCTGGTCCAGGCTCAGCCGGTAGTTGTCTGCCTTTTCCGTCAGGAAAAAGGGTTGGCGGATCACCTGGTCCAGTTTCAGGTCTTTTTCCCGGGCCAGCGGAGAATCCACAGAACACACAAACACAATATTCTCCTGTTTCTGGAAAACCTTTTCCCATTTTCCATCATATAAAGGCTTGTCCAGTACATACACCAGATCCACCTTGTTGTGGTTCAGGGCGTCCAGCAGCACACTGGGCGAATCGATGGTGATGGTGATATGGAGCTGGGGCAGGTTCCGGCATACGTAATCCATCACCTGGGGCATGTGGGCCTTGCACAGGCTTTCGATCATGCCGATCCGCAGGGCTTCTGCCGGCGGCCGGTTGTGCATCACATTCTCCAGTTCCTCCACCTCCTGGAGAATGGGCAGTACCCGCCGGGCCAGCTGCCTGCCAGGAGGAGTCAGAGTTACCTGCTTGCCCAGCCGGTCAAAAAGACGGACCCCCAGCTCATTTTCCAGAGAATGAATTTGTACACTGAGGGCGGACTGTGAGTACCCCAGTTCCTTCGCCGCCCGGGAGAAACTTTCCAGTTCCATAATTTTCAGAAAGCTTTTTAATTCTCTTAGTTCCATTTTGTCAACAGCCCCTTGTTGTTATTAAAAATTTTCATCGATTAAATCGAGTTTATTAATTTGCTTTATGAGTACAACCATAGTACACTGAATAAACAGAAAAGTCAAACGCAAGCTTCCCAGCCGGCGGGAAGCGGTTTGTCAAGTTCAGGGGAGGTTAGTTTTCATGAAACTCGGTCTTGTACCAAAAATCATCATCGCCATTATCATTGGTATCCTTATTGGGCAGTATCTGCCGGAAGATGTCTGCCGTACCGTCGTTACTCTTTCCGGCATCTTCAGCAATTTCCTGAAATTCGTCATTCCTTTGATGATTCTGGCCTATGTGACCATGGGCATCGCAGATCTGAGCCAGGGCGCAGGCAAGCTGCTCCTGATTACCGCCATTATCGCCTACGGTTCCACCCTGATTGGCGGGACCTTCTCCTTTACCGTAGCAGACACCCTGTTCCCGTCCTTCATCAGCGCCGGGGTGCTGGAAGAACTGGCCAAGACTGCCGGCAAGAGCCTGCCGCCCTTCTTCTCCATTTCCATTCCGCCCATCCTGGACACCATCTCTGCTGTGGTGCTGGCCTTCATCGTGGGCCTGTGCCTGTCTTCCCTCCGGGGCAAGGAAATCGGGGATACCCTGTACAACTGCTTTAAAGATTTCTCCAAGATCATCGACCAGGTCCTGACCCATGCCATTGTTCCCTTCCTGCCGCTGTACATCTGCGGCACCTTTGTGGACATGACCCGTTCCGGCAAGACCTTCGTGATCCTGAGTGTTCTCTGGAAAGTTTTCCTGGTGGTCATCGCCATGCATCTGATTCTGTTGTTCGTACAGTTCATGGTTGCCGGTTCCTTCAGCGGGAAAAACCCCTTCACCCTGATGAAGAACCAGATCCCGGGCTATACCACCGCCCTGGGGACCCAGTCTTCCGCAGCCACTATTCCGGTCAACCTGGAATGCTCCAAGGCTGACGGCGTCTGCGAACAGATCCGCAACTTCGTGATCCCTCTGTGCGCCAACATCCATATGTGCGGTTCCATGATCACCATTACTGCTTGTGCCACGGCGGTCTGCCTTATGTACCAGATCCCCATCCACCTGGGCACGGTCATTCCCTTCATCATGACCCTGGGGGTTGCCATGGTGGCTTCTCCGGGTGCTCCCGGCGGTTCCATCATGACGGCCCTGCCCTTCCTGTGGATGATCTTCGGGAAAGAACAGGGCGACCCCAACGGCCCCATCTGCGCCCTGATGGTTGCCCTGTACATTACCCAGGATTCCTTCGGGACCGCCTGCAACGTATCCGGGGACAATGCCATCGCCGTAGTGGTGGACAAAATCTACAAAACCTGGATCAAAAAATAATTTCCGTCAAAAGCGTTCCATCTCCATCTGATCCCCTTCTGCAGTTGTCTGCTTGACAAGATTCAGGCACCATGGGTATGCTGTCAGGGAAACATCCGACAATCCTTCCTGTTTTACCGGATTTCCCTGACAGCCTGCTCCCTGCGTCCGGTTCCGGTCAGACAGAGAGAATGGAACGTTTTTTTATTTCACTTTCAGGAGGTTCATCATGAACATTTTCGATATTATCGGGCCGGTGATGATCGGTCCTTCCAGTTCCCACACTGCCGGTGCCGTCCGTCTGGGACGGGTGGCCAACAAGCTGCTCCAGAGCGAGCCCAAGGACATTAAAATCGAACTGTCCGGTTCCTTCGCCAAAACCTACAAAGGCCACGGCACGGACAAGGCCCTGCTGGCCGGGATCCTGGGGTACCACAGCTATTCTGAAGAGATCCGCAGCATCTTCTCCATTGCGGACAAAAAAGGCATCCATTACACCTACATCCCCACGGAGATCCCCAATTCCCATCCCAACACCGCCCGGATCCAGGTGACCTGTGCTGACGGCAGCCAGCACACGGTCCAGGGAGCCAGCATCGGCGGCGGCAACATCCGGGTGGACTATGTGGACGGCATGAAGGTGGACTTCACCGGGGAACGGAATACCATCCTGGTGCCCCATTACGACCGGCCGGGGGTCATTGCGGCTGTAACCAATATTATGTGGCAGAAACACAAGGACATCAACATCGGCAGCTTCCGGCTCACCCGTCCCGTCAAGGGCGGCATTGCCATGATGACCATCGAAGTGGACGGGATGCCCCCGGCGGATGTAATCGACGCCATCCGTTCCGTCCAGTACGTTACCAACGTAATCCTGATCCGTGCCATTTAAGGAGGAAACCATGTTTACCTATACATCCATTGCTGAACTGGTGGAAGCCGCAGAAAAAAGCGGCAAAAAAATCAGCGAACTGGTCCTGGCTGACCAGGCGGAATCCATGGAACAAAGCCAGGCAGAACTATTCGACCGGATGTCCACCGATCTGGACGTAATGATCGATGCGGTGAAATTCGGAGAAAAGAAAGACCAGAAGTCCACTTCCGGACTCACCGGCGGGGAAGGCTGGAAAATGAACGACTACACCGCCCGGACCAACGGCGGCCTCTCCGGCACCATCATCGACCACGCCATTGCCCGGGCCCTGTCCGTAGCAGGCTGCAATGCCTCCATGGGCCGGATCGTGGCCACCCCCACCGCCGGCAGCTGCGGCATCCTCCCTGGCTGTCTCCTGACCATGATGGAAGAAAAGGGCATGGACCGGAAGAATGTGATCATGTCCATCTTCACCGCCGGCGCTTTCGGTATGGTCATCGCCCAGAACGCCTGCATCGCCGGGGCCCAGGGAGGCTGCCAGGCAGAATGCGGCAGTGCTTCCGGCATGGCAGCGGCAGCCCTGGTGGAACTGGCCGGGGGCACTCCCCAGATGGCGGCGGACGCCTGTGCCATGGCCATTGCCAACCAGCTGGGCCTGGTATGTGATCCGGTGGCCGGACTGGTGGAAATCCCCTGCATCAAGCGGAACGCCAGCGGGGTGGTCATCGCCTTCTCTGCAGCGGACATGGCCCTGGCCGGGATCCGTTCCTGTATCCCGGTGGATGAATGTGTAGAAGCCATGCGGGCTGTGGGCAGCGCTCTCCCCGCCTCCCTGAGAGAAACCGCCGGCGGCGGCCTGGCCGTCACCAAGACAGGGAAGAGATTGAAAGAGCAGGTGTTTGGGAAGGAATAAAAAAAGGAGCTGTTGCGCATGCAACAGCTCTTTTTTTATATTCTCTCAAACACCCCGATGAACACGGCCATCAACGTCAGTCCCACTCCCAGGGACCAGGCGCAGAGTTTTTTCTCTATGGGCTGGAGGGGGAAGTATTCTTCTTCGTCAGCCTCCAGTTGGGCGGCATGGACTTTGGCCCCGGTGGGACGGACCACCTGTCTTTCATAATACTGATCGGCGGTGGAATGGACGTTGGTAAGGATTTCGCTTTCCATATTATATCCCTTCTTTCTCACAAAAAGATCTTACAGGGTAGGCGGCAGGATGCCGTGATAGAAAATGTAGGAGATGCCCAGGCCCACCCAGATGATGAACCCGGCCAGGGCTACGGAATAGACCCCGATCACCCGGCCCAGGCCGGCTTTCCACAGCTTCCGCACATTGGTCACCAGGCCGATGGAGAAGAAGCACAGGCCGAAGAACACCGCCCGGAGCAGGTTGGCCTGACCGGCACCGGCTTTGGCCCCGGCCACAATGGAGGGATGGGCCCAGCCCGCCAGGAAGATCCCCACCAGAGCCAGGACGAAGCCCAGGATGAATTTGGGGAACCGGTTCCAGATTTCCTTTTTGGATACCTTTCCGCCGCCGGCAGCAGCCTTGGGATCATTCAG
>ENA-OPRS01000398-OPRS01000398.1-human-gut-metagenome-genome-assembly--contig:-NODE-398-length-28548-cov-3.380760_pt1 | contig 28548 bp, 23 predicted proteins | sample MGYA00241795_ERZ501881 | MGnify/ENA primary metagenome ERZ501881 (study PRJEB25962, sample SAMEA2042440) | human gut metagenome | biome: human gut; feature: human-associated habitat; material: faeces... | reverse complement strand
ATAAGATTCCCCTGCCATCTGATCGATCAACTGATAAAGGGGTTCCTCTTCATTCCGGGGCATCTGCACTGCCAGAACTCCTCCTGGAAGCAGATGGTCCATCAGTCGAGGGATCAGGTGGAAATGATCTGGAATCCACTGAAAACAGGCATTGGAAAACAGCAGGTCATACCTTCCCTCTAACGATTCCACCTTTCCCTGCTGAAAGACAAGTTCCGGATGGGCTTTTTGGGCCTTGGCAATCATATCCGGAGAACTGTCCAATCCCAGAAGCTGAGCATGGGGAAATTGTTTCCGTAAAACAGCGGTACTGTTGCCGGGCCCACAGCCTAAATCGATCACCTTCTCGGGATGTTTTTCCCGCAGCCGGGACGCCAGATCCTCAGCCGGTTGTGTCCTTTCCCGTTGAAATTTCAGATATTGATTGGAGTTCCAATCTCCCATATCTTGTCACCCTTTCCCCAAAATACTATGCTCAGTATAAACCTCTCTCCCCCCTTCCGTAAAGACCAAACTCTTTTCTCCGAATTGTGCTGTTGTCCCAATTGCAAAAAGTCCTCACTCAGGAACCAATGCCTAAGTGAGGACTTATTTTATTTTGCTTGATAATAATTCAGGTAGGCTTATTCCCACTCAATGGTGGCCGGAGGCTTGCTGGTGATATCGTAGACCACCCGGTTGACGCCCTCTACTTCATTGATGATCCGGTTGGAGGTCCGGCCCAACAGCTCATAGGGCAGGTGAGCCCAATCGGCCGTCATAAAGTCTGTGGTGGTCACAGCACGCAGGGCCACGGTCACACCATAGGTGCGGCCGTCTCCCATGACGCCTACACTGTGGTTGGCAGTCAAGACGGCAAAATACTGATTCACACTCCGCTCCAGGCCTGCCCGTGCCACTTCCTCCCGGAAAATGGCATCAGCATTTTGCAGAAGGGCCACCTTTTCCTCGGTGATCTCCCCCATGATCCGAACTGCCAAGCCAGGACCCGGGAAGGGCTGCCGCCATACCAACTCCGCAGGAATGCCCAACTCGATGCCAACTCGCCGGACTTCATCCTTAAACAAATCCCGCAGCGGCTCCACCAAACCTTCAAACCCGATATCCTTGGGCAAGCCCCCCACATTGTGGTGGCTCTTGATCACCGCAGCTTGACCGGTGCCGCTTTCTACCACGTCGGGATAAATGGTACCCTGGCAGAGGAAGTCCATCTTCCCCAGCTTCTGGGATTCCGCTTCAAACACCCGGATAAATTCCTCTCCGATAATCTTCCGTTTCCGTTCCGGATCGGTAACACCTTTGAGCTTTTCCAGGAACCGGTCCTTTACGTTAACCCGGATAATGTTCATGTCAAACTCTTTTTGGAACACCTGTTCCACCATGTCCCCTTCGTCCTTGCGCAGCAGGCCATGGTCTACAAAAATGCAAGTCAGGTTCTTGCCGATGGCTTTGTGCACCAACATGGCAGCCACCGAAGAGTCCACGCCTCCAGAAAGTCCACACAGCACTTTCTTATCCCCAATTTTCTTTTTCAGGGCTTCAATGGTTTCCTGAGCAAAAGAGGCCATTTCCCAGTCCCCCGCGCAGCCGCAGATTCCGTAGAGGAAATTGCGGAACATTTCATTGCCCTGCTGGGTGTGTTCTACTTCCGGGTGAAACTGCACCGCGTACAGCTTGCGCTCCCGGTTTTCCATGGCCGCCACCGGACAATGAGCGCTCCAAGCGGATGCGGTGAAGCCTTCCGGCAAACGGGAAATATAGTCGTTGTGACTCATCCAGCATACGCTTTCCTCCACCTTCTGGAACAAGGGAGAGTCAGGGGAAAATTGGGTCATGGTCTTGCCGAATTCCGGCACCTCGCTGGAGGATACGCCTCCCCCCAGCAGATAGGCCATCACCTGAGCCCCGTAGCAGATTCCCAAAACGGGAATTCCCAGCTGGAACACCTCCTTGGAACAAAGAGGCGCGTCCTGGGCGTATACACTGTTGGGGCCTCCGGTAAAGAGGATCCCCTTGCAATCCCGGAGCGTTTCCGGGTCGGTTTTATAATTCTTAATTTCGCAATAAACCCCCAGGTCGCGGACCCGGCGAGCGATGAGCTGGGCGTACTGGCCGCCAAAGTCCAGCACCACTACCCATTCATGCTGTGCGGTATTTGCCATGATCATCCCGTCCTTTTCCCATTCTGATTGTGACCCCATTCTATCATATCCAAAGCGTTTAAGCAAGGCTGGACCCGAAAGCAGTTCCTGTCTTTTCCCTAAAATCCTCAGGCATCCGATTTCTGTCCTTTCAGCAGGAAGCCTTCCTGCTCAAATTGTAAAAGGAAAAAGCCGGGAATCCCGGCTTTTCACAAAGTTATTCCACAGTCACGGACTTTGCCAAGTTCCGAGGCTTGTCGATATCGCAGCCCTTCATGGACGCCACATAATAGGCAAACAGCTGCAAGGGCAGAATGGACAGAGAAGGCAACATGAAATCGGTGATCTTGGGAATGCAGAATTGATAATCCGTCTCCTGGGAAAGGGCTTTCTCTTTCCCTCGCACGGTGATTCCCAACACCACGGCTCCCCGGGCCTTCACTTCCCGCACATTGGACATCATCTTGTCGAACAGCTTCTCATAGGTGGCAATGGCGATGACCAAAGTCCCGTCTTCGATCAGGGAAATGGGGCCATGCTTTAACTCACCGCCCGTATAAGCCTCCGAGTGGATGTAGCTGATTTCCTTAAGCTTCAAACTGGCTTCCAAAGAGGCAGCATAGTCCACATTCCGGCCGATAAAGTACATGTCACGGGCGTTGAAATACTGGGAGGCAAAATACTGGATGGTCTTTTTGTCCGCCAGGCTGGCCTCCGCCAGATCCGGCAACCGCTGCAAATCTTCCAGATACCGGGCCATTTCCTGGGCCGGCACCTCTCCCAGCTGCTCCGCCATATACAGGGCAATCATGTAGATCACCGCCAGCTGAGTGCTGTAGGCTTTAGTGGAGGCCACGGCAATTTCCGGACCTGCCCAGGTGTACAGCACGTCGTCGGACTCGTTGGCAATGGTGCTGCCCACCACGTTGACAATGGAGAGCACACGGCAACCCCGGCTCTTGGCCATGCGCAAGGCGGCCAAGGTGTCCGCCGTCTCACCGGACTGGCTGATGATGATCACCAGGGTCTTGTCGTCCAAAATGGGATCCCGATACCGGAATTCACTGGCCACATCCACTTCCAGGGGGATCTTCAAAAGCCGCTCAAAGGCGTACTTGGCCACCACACCCACATGGTAGGAGGTGCCGCAAGCCACGATGAATACCTTCCGGATGTCCCGGATTTGCTCGGCGGTCAAGGTGATGTCGTCCAGCACAATGTGTCCGTCCCGAATTCGAGGAGAAATGGTCTTGCGCAGGGCCTCAGGCTGCTCGCAGATTTCCTTCATCATGAAGTGCTCGTAGCCGCCCTTTTCCGCTGCCGTAATGTCCCATTGGATCCGCTCCGGCTCCTTTTCGATGGGCTCCCGATCCTCGTTGAAGAACTGAATGGAATCCCGGGTCAGCACTGCAATTTCCCGATCCTTCAGCCGGTAAATATCCCGAGTACGGGCCAAAATGGCCGGCACATCGGAGGCAATGTAGTTTTCCCCCTGGCCAATACCGATGATCAAGGGGCTATCCTTGCGCACTGCGTAGATCTTATCCGGGCAATCCGCACAGATGATTCCCAGGGCATAGCTGCCCTCCACCCGGCCAATGACCTTCTGCAGGGCTTCCAGCACGTCGCCTTTGTAGTAGTATTCCAGCATCTGGGCCACCACTTCCGTGTCCGTGTCGGAGACGAATTCCACGCCGCGGCGGATTAAGTGGTTTTTCAGATAGAGATAGTTTTCGATGATGCCGTTGTGCACCACGGCAAATTTTCCCCCGTCACTGACCTGGGGATGGGAGTTGATGTCGGAAGGGGCTCCATGGGTGGCCCAGCGGGTATGACCGATTCCCACGGTGCCGGGCAGGTTTCTGCCCCCCTGCAAAATCCCGTCCAAAACGCTGAGGCGTCCCTTGGACTTGACTACATGGAGGCCCGTATCATTGTACACCGCCACGCCGGCGGAATCGTACCCACGATATTCCAGCTTCTGCAGCCCGTTCAACAGGATGGGCGCAGCCTCTTCCTGACCGATATATCCAACAATACCACACATACTCTTCGCGCTCCTTTCTGTGCCCCAAAGGGCGTTGCCAATGGGTGGCGTATCTCATTCCTATCTTAGGACAGCCGCCGGGTAATTATGCGGCTTTTCCCAGAGGGAGGCACAGCCTCTTACCGGTAAATGATGTCGTCCCGGGAAGGCCCATTGGAAACCATGGTGATGGGCACACCGATATGACGCTCCGCAAACTCCACATACTTCCGGGCGTTTTCGGGCAGGTCCTCGTACTTCTTGATGCCGCCGATGTCGCACTTCCAGCCGGGCAGCACTTCCAAAATGGGTTTGCAGCGCTTCAACTGGGCCGTGGGCGGGAAATAGTCGATCCGCTTGCCGTCCAGCTCATAGCCAACGCACACGGGGATCTCATCCAGATAGCCCAGAGCGTCCAGCACGGTGAAGGCCACCGCCGTGGCACCCTGCACCATGCAGCCGTAACGGGCGGCCACCAGATCCAGCCAGCCCATTCTCCGAGGCCGTCCAGTGGTGGCGCCGTATTCGCCGCCATCGCCGCCCCGGCGCCGAAGCTCATCGGCCTCTTCGCCGAAGATTTCGCTGACAAACTCTCCTGCGCCTACAGCGCTGGAGTAGGCCTTCACCACGGTAACGATCTCCTGAATGGCATAGGGCGGAATGCCGCCAGCGCCTACGGCGCCGTATCCTGCCAGAGGAGAGGAGGAGGTGACCATGGGATAGATGCCCAAATCGGGATCCTTCAGGGAACCCAGCTGACCCTCCAGCAAAATGGTCTTTCCCTCCTTCACTGCGTTGTGCAGCAAGGTGGTGGTGTCCGCCACATAGGGGGTCAGGGCCTCTTTATATTCCATCAGCTTCTCATAGATCTCGTCCCGATCCAGGGGCTTCTGATGATAGAGCTCCGTATACAGCACGTTCTTCAGGCCCAGCACATGGTCGATCCGGTCCATGAGGGAGTCCTTGTCATCGAACAGATCGCTGATCTGGAAGCCGATCTTGGCATACTTGTCGGAATAGAAGGGGGCAATGCCGGACTTGGTGGAACCAAAGGACTTGGCTGCCAAACGGGCTTCCTCCATGCCGTCCAGTTCCTTGTGATAGGGCATGACCACCTGGCACCGGTCGGATACCAGCAGCTGGGGCTTGGGTACGCCCCGCTCCATGACGGATTCCAGTTCTTTCAGAAAATTTTCTACCGAAAGGGCAACGCCATTGCCAATCACGTTGACAATGTTTTGCCGGAACACCCCGGAGGGCAGCTGATGGAGAGCGAATTTACCATACTCGTTGATGATGGTGTGGCCGGCGTTGCTGCCGCCCTGAAACCGCACCACAATGTCGGAATCTTCCGCCAGCACATCGGTGATTTTACCCTTTCCCTCGTCGCCCCAGCAGGCGCCTACGATCGCTTTGACCATAACTCTTCAAGCCTTTCTTACTGTTATTCTTGGGACTGGCTGTCCCGTTTTATTCTTTTCGCGACAGTTTACACGGTAATTTCCGCTTTTTCTTCCGCCACGAATTCGTACTTCTTCAGAACCGGCTCCACCACTTCTTCCAGGAATTCCTGGGTCTGCACCGGGGCGCGGCCTACATATTTCTCGGGCTTTACAATGTCGTGAAGTTCCTCCAGCGTTACCCCGAAAATGGGATCCCCAGCAATCCGGGTCAGCAGGTCGTTCTCCCCGCCTTGCTCCTTGACCACCCGGGCAGCTTCCATGGAGTGCACCCGGATCCGTTCATGCAGCTCCTGCCGGTTGCCGCCCCGCTTCACCGCGTCCATCATGATATTCTCCGTGGCCATAAAGGGCAACTCCCGGAGCATGTGCTGACGGATCACCTTGGGATACACCACCAGGCCATCCGCCACGTTGTTGTACAGGTTCAAAATGCCATCTACCGCCAGGAACGCCTCAGGCACGCTGATGCGCTTGTTGGCAGAATCGTCCAGGGTCCGCTCAAACCACTGAGCAGCCATGGTCATGGCAGGGTTCACCGCGTCGGCAATCACATACCGGGCCAGGGAGGCAATTCGCTCACTGCGCATGGGATTGCGCTTATAGGCCATGGCAGAGGAACCGATCTGCCCTTTTTCAAAGGGCTCTTCCACTTCCTTCAAGTGCTGCAGCAGCCGGATATCGTTGGAGAACTTGGCCGCGCTCTGGGCAATACCGGAAAGCAGGGAAAGCATCTGGCTGTCCAGCTTCCGGGAGTAAGTCTGGCCGGACACCGGGAAGCACTCCTGATAGCCCATCTTCTGGGCGATTTTCCGATCCAGCTCCCGGCACTTTTCGTGATCCCCCTCAAAGAGCTCCAGGAAGCTGGCCTGAGTGCCTGTGGTTCCCTTGGAACCCAAAAGCTTTGCCTTTCCCAGCTGATACTCCACATCTTCCAAGTCCATCAGAAGATCCTGGATCCACAAGGTGGCCCGCTTGCCCACCGTGGTAGGCTGGGCAGGCTGAAAGTGGGTAAACGCCAACGTGGGCAGGTCCTTATACTCCCGGGCAAAATGGGACAGCACCCGGATTACCCCGACCAACTTGTTGCGGATGAGCTTCAAGGCCTCGGTCATCACGATGATGTCCGTGTTGTCCCCCACATAGCAGGAGGTGGCTCCCAAATGGATGATTCCCGCCGCCTTGGGGCACTGCTGGCCGTAGGCGTACACATGACTCATCACGTCGTGACGGACCACCTTTTCCCGTTCCTGGGCCACTTCATAGTTGATGTCCTCTGCGTGCTCCTTCAGCTCGTCGATCTGCTCCTGGGTGACAGGGAGCCCCAGCTCATGCTCCGCCTCCGCCAGGGCAATCCACAGCTTCCGCCAGGTGCGGAACTTCATGTCCGGAGAGAAAAGGTATTTCATTTCCTTATCCGCATAGCGGGCGGACAAAGGGGATTCGTACACATCTCGCGCCATTTTCAGACCAAACCTTTCTGTATATTGTTATAAAGTAAAAAACACAAGAGAGTCCCCGGGGTCAGGGTACAAGGCCCCTTCCCCGCGGGACCCCCGCTGCCGCTTATTCTCATTGTAGACCCAGACGGCGCATCATTTCCTCGTAGGCCTCTTCCACGCCGCCCATATCCCGGCGGAACCGGTCCTTGTCCAACTTTTCGTGGGTTACGCTGTCCCAGAGCCGGCAAGTGTCGGGAGAAATCTCGTCCGCCAACAGGATGGTGCCGTCGTCTGTTTTGCCAAACTCCAGTTTGAAATCGATCAGGTCCACGTTCACCGTCTTGAAGAAATCCACCATTACCTGGTTGATCCGGAAGCTCATCTGGGCAATTTGCTCCAATTCCTCCTTGGTGGCAAGTTCCATGGCCAAAATATGATACTCGTTGATCATGGGATCTCCCAGGGCATCGTTTTTATAGCTGAATTCCAGCACCGGGGACTTCAAGGGAGTGCCCTCCGGCAAACCCAACCGCTTGGAAAGGCTGCCCGCCGCCACATTACGCACGATCACCTCCAAGGGGATGATGGTCACTTTCTTCACGGCGGTTTCCCGGTCGTTTAACTCTTCGATGAAATGGGTAGGGATACCCTGCTGTTCCAACAGCCGGAACATGAAATTGGACATCCGGTTGTTCACCACGCCCTTGCCCACAATCGTCCCTTTCTTCAGGCCATTGAAGGCGGTGGCGTCATCCTTGTAGGAAACAATATAAGTCTCGGGATCGCTGGTCCGATAGACCTTTTTGGCTTTTCCCTCGTAGATCAGTTCTTTTTTTTGCATGCGTCATGACCTCCGTCCACCATGCCAAACCTGATTCTTCCAGTGTCTATGTTCCCTTTTCCAAAGCTGTGGGAAAACCCGCTTTGCAGCAAGCAGTCCCATACGTTTCAATTTTAGTAAAAAGTCGCCCTATTGTCAATCTTTTCGCGAAAGATTTTCCCCCGGCCTCCCAATCCGGGATTTTTCCGGAAAACTTATAAAAAGAATTTTCCAAATTTTTTCTTGTCAAATCCAGCCTATTATGATAAGATAGCAATGTAATTTTGCAAGATTTTAAAATTCAACTTGCAGTATGGAGGGAAAATGTCTATGTCCTATGTCAGCGAACAGCTCGAGCTGCTGAAAAAGAAGAATCCCAACGAGCCCGAATTCATCCAGGCTGCCACCGAGGTTCTCACCTCTCTGGAGCCCGTCATTCAGGCCAATCCCCAGTATGAGGCCGCCGGTATCTTGGAGCGTATCACCGAGCCCGACCGCCAGATCATGTTCCGCGTGCCTTGGGTGGACGACAACGGCAAGGTGCAGGTAAACCGTGGCTTCCGGGTCCAGTTTAACTCCGCCATCGGGCCCTACAAGGGCGGCCTGCGTCTGCATCCCTCCGTCAACCTGGGCATCATCAAGTTCCTGGGCTTTGAGCAGATCTTTAAGAACAGCCTGACCGGCCTGCCCATCGGCGGCGGCAAGGGCGGTTCCGATTTCGATCCCAAGGGCAAATCCGACCGGGAGATCATGGCTTTCTGCCAGAGCTTCATGACCGAGCTCTTCCGGCACATCGGCCCTGACACCGACGTCCCTGCCGGCGATATCGGCACCGGCGCCCGGGAAATCGGCTATATGTTCGGCCAGTATAAGCGGATCCGCAACGCCTTCGAAGGCGTGCTCACCGGCAAGGGCCTGACCTATGGCGGCTCTTTGGCCCGTACCGAAGCCACCGGCTATGGCCTGCTGTATTTCACCAACGCCATGCTGAAGAAGAACGGCATCGACATTAAGGGCAAGACCGTGGTGATTTCCGGCGCCGGCAACGTGGCCATCTACGCTTGCGAGAAGGCACAGCAGATGGGTGCCAAGGTGGTCACCATGTCCGACTCCACCGGCTGGATCTACGATCCCGAAGGCATCAACCTGGATGCCATCAAGGAGATCAAGGAAGTCAAGCGTCAGCGCCTGACTGCCTACAAGGCATATCGTCCCGAGTCCGAGTATCACGAGGGCCGCGGCGTGTGGAGCATCAAGTGCGACATTGCTCTGCCCTGCGCCACTCAGAATGAACTGCTGGAAGAGGATGCCAAGATGCTGGTTTCCAACGGTGTTCTGGCTGTGGCCGAAGGCGCCAACATGCCCACCACCATCGAGGCCACCAAGATCCTCCAGGATGCCGGTGTTCTGTTTGCTCCTGGCAAGGCTGCCAACGCCGGCGGCGTAGCCACCTCCGCTCTGGAGATGACCCAGAACAGCGAGCGCCTTTCCTGGACCTTCGAAGAAGTGGACACCAAGCTGAAGGGCATCATGGAGAACATCTTCGCAAACGCCGATGCGGCCGCTGAGAAGTATGGCCATCCCAAGAACTATGTCATGGGCGCCAACATCGCCGGCTTCCTGAAAGTGGCCGACGCCATGCTGGCTCAGGGTGTAATCTGATCGCCAGAGGTACATCTTTAACAACATAAAATGAGAGCATTCGGGCCAAAAACCCGGGTGCTCTTTTTTACGTATGATTCAGGCCAGGTGTATTTTTCGTTGATTGCAATAGATTTTTTATCTATATAAATTTATTTTTAGAGGGATTGACAATCCTCCCACTCCAAGGTATGATAACAATTGGAACCATTTTACTTTTGGGAGGTTATTGTATGAAAGTCAACATCGGAACTTATTCCTTCGGGGGCATCGAAAGTTATCTGGGACTGGGACGCACCCTGCTGGAAAAGTTTCAAACCATCAAGTCTCTGGGATATGACGGCGTGGAACTGCTGCCTGTAGACCTGGACAACGATGTGGAAGACATCAAAAAGTGGGCAGAGGAAACTGGTCTGGAGATCGTCTCCATTCACGCCAAACCCACAGAGGAGATCGTCAAAAAAATGGCCGCTCTGGGCGGAAAAGCCGTTATCTGGGCCAGCACTGATTTCTGCAACAAAGAAGAGGCCATTGCCCTGGCCAAGGAACTGGATGAGATGGCTACCATGGCGGAACCTTACGGCATCAAGGTAGGCTACCACAATCACAGCAAGGAATTTTATGTAGATGAAGGCCTGCCCATTATGGAACATGTGCTGAACAACTCCAGCAAGTGCTTCATGCAGCTGGACTGCGGCTGGGCCATGAATGCCGGTACTTATCCCCCCTCCTTTATCCGGAAATACCGCAACCGGATTGTGGCCATCCATGTGAAAGAGAATTGCCGTGTTCAGGGACCTGGACCTAGGCCCGCTTCCGCCAAGGACGCCCCTGCCGGCGGCGCCAGTCCCTTTGCCAACGTGAAGGCGCTGCCCCTGGAAGAGCGCCAGAAAATGCTGGAACAATTCAATGCCCGTAACCAGAGCCCCGAAGGCAGAAAGCGGTTTGAGGTCCAGTGCAAGCTGGGCGCCCCTGAGTCCAACATCGATTGGCAGGAAATCAAGAACGCCCTGGACGAGCAGGACTTCGAGGCATTCTGGGTGGTAGAACGGGAAAACTTCTACACCGATCACGACCAGTGTCTGGCAGAGGACTGCGCTTGGCTCAAGGAAAACATTCACTAAAAACGCATCCCTGGAAGGGCCGCCGGAAGGCGGTCCTTTTTTTGCGGCAAGAAAAAACTTTTCTTTTTTTCCAGTCTGTGGTATCATATCTCAGTAACCAAAACGGCCCGGGTGGGAGGTACCGCCAGTACTCCCTTAGAGACGACCAGACAAGCCGGAAAACCTCCGGCGGCGATCTCCAAGCCGAAAACGGACATCCTCCCCGGGCAACATAGCCAATATAGATTCCCCGCATCTTTTTTGCCTGTGCCTGGCAGCGGGAAAGGCACCGAAAAACCACGGAGAAGGAACGGTGAAAGACCGCTCTCCCGGTTTTTCTCCGTTCCCTCTCAATGAAGAAGGGAAGAAATTTATTTTGGCAGATACAAAACATAACTCGGGCGCCCAAGGAAAACAGGGCGTTTGGGAAACCGTCAAGTCTTACAGCAGGCTCTACCTGGTAGACGCCATGAGCGCCATGGCCCAAGGCCTGTTCGCTTCTTTGCTCATTGGAACCATCATTTCCACCGTGGGTACTCAGCTGGGCATTCCGGTGCTCACCGAAATTGGCGACTTCGCCAAGTCTATGGCCGGTCCTGCCATGGCTGTTGCCATTGGTTTTGCTTTGAAAGCACCGCCTCTGGTGCTCTTTTCTCTGGCAGCAGTTGGCAGCGCAGCCAACACCCTGGGAGGAGACGGCGGTCCTTTGGCCGTATTGGTACTGGCCATCATCGCCGCGGAACTGGGCAAGCTGGTCAGCAAAAAGACCCCCATTGACATTCTGGTCACTCCTTTGGTGACCATTCTTTCCGGTTCTCTGCTGGCCTATGTGTTGGCCCCACCCATTGGCGGCGCCGCTTATGCAGTGGGACAGCTGATTATGTGGGCTACCAATCTCCAGCCCTTCCTGATGGGTATTTTTGTTTCCGTGTTGGTGGGCATCGCCTTGACCCTGCCCATCAGCAGCGCGGCTATCTGTGCTGCTTTGACGTTGACCGGTTTGGCCGGCGGCGCCGCTGTTGCAGGGTGCTGTGCTCAAATGGTTGGATTTGCCGTGATCAGCTTCCGGGAAAACAAATGGGGCGGCCTGGTGGCCCAAGGCTTGGGCACCTCTATGCTGCAAGTGCCCAACATCGTCAAGAATCCCCGAATCTGGATTGCTCCCACACTGGCTTCCGCCATTACCGGCCCCATGGCCACCTGCCTGTTCCATCTGGAAATGAACGGTGCGCCCATCTCCAGCGGCATGGGCACCTGCGGATTGGTAGGTCAGATCGGCGTGGTGGACGGTTGGGTAAACGATGTGGCCAACGGCTTGAAAGCAGCCATTACCCCCATGGACTGGATCGGTTTGATTCTCCTGTGCTTTGTGCTTCCTGCCTTGTTCTCCTGGATCATCAACCAGGGACTGCGGAAGCTGGGCTGGGTCAAAGACGGCGATATGAAACTGGATGTATAAAAGGTAATCTGTCCACGAAAAAGCTCTCCGGAAAAATCCGGAGAGCTTTTTTTCTCATGGCAGGGCCCCAATAGCTCAAGGCCCCTGTTCGGGAGGAACAGGGGCCTTGGGCGCCTTTGTGATATTATGAAAGGAATTCTTGTGATCTGTTTGTCGAAACAGTCTGCAGATGCCCTTATTCACCCACGGTGGAAAGATCCCACTCGCTGTAAATCTTGGGCACGTCGCTGATCAACCGCTTCGTATAAGCCGCCTTGGGATTGATGATTACTTCCTCCGCAGAACCGGACTCAACAAATTTACCATGTTCCATAATGTACACGGAGTCGGACACATAGTAAGCCAAGCCAATGTCGTGGGTGATGAAGATGATGGTCATGTTGATCTCATCCCGCAATTTCAGCAGCATGTCCAGAATCGTGGCGCGGGAGCAGGCGTCCACCATGGAGGTGGGCTCGTCCGCGATGAGGATCTTGGGCTTGAGCAGGAAAATACGGGCAATCATCAAACGCTGCATCTGGCCGCCAGAGAGCTCGAAGGGATATTTATTGGTCAACTCAGCGTACTTCAGGTTCACGAAGGAGCACGCTTCCGTCATCAATTCATCCTTCTTCTCCTTGGAGAAGTGTTTGCCGCCGGTCATGTTGATGCAGTCCAACAGCAGGTCGTCGATTTTATTGAACATATTGAAAGAGGAGAAAGGATCCTGGAACACGGCCTGGATATTCTTCCAATACTCTTTCCTTTTCTTTCCGGAGGAAATATCCCGAGGCTGGCCATTGAAAAGCAGATTGCCCTCGGTAATGTTGATCAACCCCAGAATCATCCGGGCAATGGTGGTCTTACCGGAGCCGGACTCGCCTACAATGGAGATAACCTCTCCTTCCCGGAAATCGAAATCCACATGGTCCACAGCTACAGTTCTCGTTTTGCCGTAACCAAACACCTTGGTGATTCCTTCGCCTTTAAGCACGGATTTCCCCAGATTAGCCATTTCGTCCGTACACCTCCTTCAGATAGTCCACGTCGTAAATGCAACGGTACATCCGCCCTGTCCCGAATTCTTTCTCGGGAACCTCGTACATCTTGCACTCCGGCTTCGCATACTTGCACCGAGGTGCGAAGCGGCAGCCAGCGGGAGGCCGCTTCAGGTTGGGGGGTGTGCCGGGAATTGCTTCCAGTTTCACGTCGCGAGTGCCCTCTTCCGGCACGATGATGGAGCCCATCAGACCCTTGGAATAGGGATGCACCGGGTCAAACACCATTTCTTTTGCCGTGCCTTTTTCCACAATCTGGCCGGCGTACATCACCATGATGTCATCGGTCACATTGTACAGCAGGGGCAGCTCGTGGGTGATGAAGATCATGGATTTGATAAAGCCCTTCTCCATCAGGTCACGCATCATTTTGATAACCATCTTCTGGCTGGTAACGTCCAGAGCGGAAGAGGGTTCGTCAGCGATCAGCACCTTGGGAGACAAAATGGTGGAAATGGCGATAACTGTACGCTGTTTCATACCGCCGGACAACTCCACCGCGTGCTTTTGCAGCACTTCCGGAGGCAAGCCCAGAATCCGGAACCGCTCTACAGCCATATCATAAATGTCCTTTTTGGACATGCTCTTGTCGTGAACGTGAATCACGTCCTCGATAAAGCGGATGATTTTCTGGGTAGGGTTCAGAGCGTTCATGGCTGCCTGCGGAATATAGGCAATCTCACTGCCCAAGATCTTTTTCCGAACCTCGTCCGGCTTCATGCCGGATATATTAACCCCATCGATAATAATGTCGCCGCTCATGTAATGCAGCGGGGCAAAGTAGTAACCCATCAAGCTCAGAGCCAGAGTGGATTTACCACAACCGGATTCACCGGCAATGCCCAGGGAACGGCCTTCCTCAATTTTCAGGGACACACCGTCCACCGCGTACACGTCTTCTTTAAAACGCGTTACGTATTTTGTTTTCAGTTTATTGACTTCAAGCATATATTTGGCCATAATCGCTTCTCCCTTCTCAGTCGTCTCGCAACTGCGGATTGAACACCTGGTCCAGACCGGTATTCATCAGGTTCAGCGAGAATGTGATCAGCGTGATCGAAAGCACCACGGGGATGAACGCCCACCAAGAATCACTCTGAATGGCAGCAAACTGCTGTGCCCAGTTCATCATGATGCCCAAGGTAGTTGTAGTCGCGGTAGAGGGCCCAAGACCCAACATGGAAAGCTGGGCTTCCGACAGGATGCCAGAAGAAATCTGCAGGATCATGGCCATCACTACATAGGACGCCACATAAGGAAGAATATCCTGAACAATAATCCGAGGCATGCCATGTCCGGAAAGCTTGGACAGATTCACGTGATCTCTGTTCCGCAGGGACAACACCTGGGAACGTACCGAACGGGCCGTCCAAGGCCAGGCCGTTAGGCCGATGATAACGGATACAACGGTAGCTCCACGGGCAGATTCGCTAATGGAGTTGGAAATCAGAACCAAGATAACAAAGCTGGGAATAACCGTGAAAATATTGGTCAGGAAGGTCAATGCGTTATCAACCCAGCCCCCTACGAAGCCAGCCACCAGACCGATCGTCAAACCAATCAGTGTGGCGATCACACCGGCTACCAAACCGATCCGCAGAGAGACCTGGATGGAAGAGGTCAGTTTGGTCATCACGTCGGCGCCGAAGTTATCGGTGCCCAGAGGGAAAGTATAAGTATTTGCCACGGAGCCAGTGTATACAAACTGGTCGCCGGCAATCGTCTTGGTTTCTTCCAGTTCACCTTCCTCATTTTCAGAGGCAAGAATGATTTCATCACTGCTCATAGCAGCCTTGATCTGTTTGTCCAGACGGACATAAGCCTGCTTGTCAGAAGTACGCAACCCTTTCTGATCTGCTCCGGAATCGTAATTTTCATTCCAGAGAGCCAGAAAAGCTTCGGTATCGCTGGTGTCGATTTCACTCTCGGAAACTCCACCATACTTGACAAGCCATTCCACCATATCCGCTTTCTGGTCTTCGCTCAATATACTGTCGAGACGTCCAGCGCTGGTATCCACATTCAGAGTGACGCCTTCCTGGTTGGTGGCATCCACGATATTAACATAAGTGCCAGGCGCTTCATAACCCGTAGCCACATATTCTAGCGGCTCAAACACGGAAATCAGCGGGTAAACGAAGGCCGTGATCAGCAGCAGTACAAATATGACAAAGCCCACCACAAATTTTGGATTGGTGAACGCTTGTTTTATCTGTTGCACCATAGATGGTTACCTCCTATTCTTAAGTTCTTTGCCCACCGATCAAGATTCCATCTGAGTAGCCTTGACACGAGGATCCACAATGCCGTAAAGAATTTCAACCACCAAGTTTGCAATCAGCACCATGATGGTGATCAGCAAAGTACATCCAGAGAGCAGAGGATAATCCCGGGCGCCAATGGCCTGGAACATGGTCTGACCAATGCCCGGATAGCTGTAAACGATCTCAGCCACCAGGTTGCCGCCGATGGAAGTACCAAAGGACAAAGCCAAACCAGTAATCTGGGGCAGCATGGCGTTGCGGAACACATACATGATGATCTTGCTGTCCCGGATGCCCAGGAAACGGCTATACTTTACATAGTCCGCATTCAGCTCATAAATCGCCATGGAGCGCATGCCGATAGCCTGTCCACCGATAGCAATCAAAACCATAGTCCAGAAGGGCATCTGGTAATGCTGAATGACGGAAGCCACAAACTCCGGCGTAAACGCAGGAATCAAGTCATAGGCGAAACCACCGCCTGAAGGTGCAACACCCAACTTCGAATGGAAAATGTAGATCAACAGGAAAGCCAAACCAAAGGAAGGCATGTTACTGATGAACATAAAAATTGGCAAAATGGCCTTGTCTACGCCTTTTCGGATGTAAGCCGCAATGGCGCCCAAAGTATTGCCCAAGAACCAGCCAACTGCAATAGCGGGAAGCTGCAACGCCAGCGTCCAGCCAATGGAGCCGCCCAACACGTCGGTAACAGTGCGGGGATATTTGGAAAGAGAAGTACCCATATTGCCCTGGAGCAAGTTGCCCACATAGATGAAGAACTGCTCAGGAAGGGACTTGTCAAGACCGAACTCCTTCGTATACTGTTCCACCGTCCTCGCATAAGCCGACGGGTCTGTGGAAGAACCAACGGCAGTAGCTGCCAGCTGTGCCACAGGATCACCTGGCATCAAACGGGGAAGCAGAAAGTTTAAGAATACGGCAACAACCAAGGTAACCAGGTACCATATGATTCGTTTGCCATAATACTTAGCAAAGCCTTTCAAAACCATCACCTCATCATCATTTTGATACAGAAAAGGCGGCGGAAGAGGAAGTATTTACTGCCACTATCCGCCGCGCTTCTCAATTACTCAGCGATTTCAAATTTTGGAAACCCTATTTTGAAATAGTGCTTTGAATACTGTATCAAGGTATAAGAAACAAAAGATTAAGTTTTTATTTATTCCTCAACCAATTCCAGCTCATACAGGGCAGCAATGCCGTAACCTGCACAGCAGTACATGGGAGGAATGTTCTTTTCATTTCCTTCCTCGGGATAATTCGTCCAAACAGTCTCATTGACCTCGTGGAAATACTGAGGACGATACATCAGAGACACAGCGGGAACTTCCTGCAGATAGATGAGGTTCAGTTTCTCATACAGGTCCAGAGCCTCTTCGTCAGAAGCAGTGGGAATAGCATTGAGGATCTCATCCACTTCGGGGTTGTAATAACGGCCATAGTTGAAAGCAGCAGTTTCGGGGAATTCGCCGCCGAAGCCATACATGGTCTGATAGGCACGCTTCCAAGAACCGGAGGGAGAGGTACCCTGATAAGAACCCATGCAGATGTCAAAATTACCAGTCTGATAGTTAGAGGTGAAGGTTGCCACTTCCACAAAATCGGTTTCCATCTGGATCCCAATATCAGCGCCGCAAGCGGAGACGATGGTCAAAGCAGCCTGCCAGTCAGAGTAGGAGTTGGGGCACTGGCACTTGAAGGACAGGTTGTTGCCAGCGGGATACTCACGGATGCCGTCGCCGTCTGTATCGACGATACCGGCATCATCCAGAACCTTGTTGGCGCCTTCGATATCCTTTCCAGGATACTGATAGGGCTCCAAAACAGAAGGATCCTTAATCAATGCCTGCTCAGCATCGGTGGGGTTGAACAAAGAACGAGGAACGTCTGCGAAAGTGGGAGACTGGCCGGTCATAGCAGACTCAACGATCTGATCGTAGTCAATAGCCATAGCAATAGCGGTACGAACTGCGACCTGGTCCAGGCCTTCCTTCGTGGTGTTGAAGATAGCGCTGGCCATGTTCAGAGGCAGCTGATAGGGAGGCTCGGTATTCCAAGTGGAGATGGGCAGACCCTTCTCTTCCCACATCAGGTTGATGTCAGCGCAGTACTGCTGGTTGGCATCGATTTCGCCTGCTTCGAAGGCACGCTGAGAAGCAGCATTGTCCTTGTAAATGTTGTGAGCAAGATACTTCGGCACAGGCAGTGCGCCCCACATGGACTCATCCTGGCCCCAGTAGTTGTCATCGCGGGTGCAAACCCACTTCTGCTCGGAATCATACAGGGTGGGAGTGTAGGGGCCGGAGGTGGGAGCGTCCCAGAAGGTGGCGTTCTTCATCTCGGTGGCATCCTCGCCCACAGCAGCCCACTGCTCGTCCAGATAGGCTTCCTGCATTACATAAACGGAGACCACATAGTCTTCCACCTGCAGGGGGTTCAGCGTCTCTGCATTCAGAGTGATCTGGACAGTGGAGTCATCCGTAGCAGTGATATCACTGATGTACTGACCATAGTTGTTATACTGCAGGCTCTCAGTCAAAACATGATATTTCCAAGTGGCAGCTACGTCATTTGCAGTAACGGGGGTGCCGTCATTCCAAGCAGCAGCAGCCTTGATCTTGAAGGTCATCACGCTCTGGTCATCGTTCCAAGTGAACTCGCCGTCAGCCAGCAGCGGGACACATTCACCGGTGATGGGGTTCCACATGTAAGGAGCTTCCCAAATGAACATATCAGCCACGGAGTTCTGGGCTACACCGGTAAAGTTGGGGGTGGGAGACAGAGGGTTGTTGTTGGTGGGTTTACTCCACTGACGGCCGCCAATGTACAGAGTCTCATTTCGAGGAGTCTCCAGAGCATCCGAGCCGGTGTCGGTGGTTTCCACATCCGAGGTATCACTCGTATCGTCCGTCGTTTCGGACTCAGGAGTGCTGGTATCGGTGGTGGAGCTGGTGTCCGTGGTAGCTGAAGAGCTCTCATTTCCGCCGCCACCGCAGGCTGCCATAGATACAACCAGCGCGAGGACAAGCAGAACAGCAGTCAGCTTGCGCCATTTTTTCATAACGTACATCCTCCTTAAAAGTGCGGCCCTTGCCGCCATAATTAATCCGGGAACCTAATGTTTTGTGCTTTATGTGCAAAACTATTTCGATCCGATTCCCTCTTATGTTATGAATAATAGCACCGTGTTCACAGAATTGCAATACTTTTTTAAATAAAATGTTCAAATTTAATGGTTACAAATATGTTACAAAAAGTAGGAATTTCTGCAATTTACACACATTTTTTCCCGAAATATGGGGAATTACGGAGTGAATCTCTATGTTTTTCCCCCAGAGTGAAGTGTTTTCCATAAAGATTTGCATTTTTGTACATTTTTGATAAAAATATAACAAGCTGTAGGGATTTCTCATTTTCTTGCCCCCTTCTGAATTCCCCAAACATATCCAAAAAGGGCAATAAAAAACGCCCCGCAGGGCGCTTGTCACTTGTGATATTTGGTGTTTCCCAGAATTTGAAATCCCCGGTAAAGCTGCTCGTAGAGCATGACCCGGGCCAGCTGATGAGGAAATGTCATGGGAGAAAAAGAAATCCCTTGTCCGGCTTCTTTCACTGCCGGGGACAGCCCATAGGAACTGCCGATCACGAAACTCACAGATCCCGGTGACTGCATGGCTTTTGCCAACCGTTGGGCCAGCTCCGGCGAGGAAAACTGTTTTCCCTCAACGCAAAGAGGATAAACCGTACCGGACAAGTTTCGGAGAATCTGTTCCCCTTCCTTTTCCAAGGCGGCGGAAATTTCCCCGGGAGTGGGGGTATTGGAAAGCCGGGCTTCCGGCAATTCGATCAGTTCCCAACGGCAGAGGGGCTTCAGACGTTTCTCATATTCTGCCACGGCCTGGCGCCAGTAGCTTTCTTTCAGCTTTCCCACACAGATCAACTTTACTCCCAACATGGCAAGCCGTCTCCCTTTCCACTAGAAGAGGATGGTTTCCCCTCCTTCATTTTCCGGCCGGGCCACTCCCAACCAGTAATCTACGTTTTCCCGAAATCCCGCCTGCTCCAAAGAGGCACAAGCCGCCTCCCGAGCAAGAGCAGGCGTGTTGTTTTCCCGGCTCAAATGAGCCAGCAGAAACCGCTTTGTCCCATTCCGTGCCAACTCCGGCAGGAACCCCGCACAGTCTCCATTGGAAAGGTGACCCCGTCCCGACAAAATCCGCCGCTTCAAGTAGGCAGGATATCCGCCATTTCGCAGCATTTCCTTGTCGTGGTTGGATTCCACCACCACAAATTCTGCTCCCATCAGGTGCTCCTTGACGCAATCCGTCACCACACCTAAATCCGTTGCCAAGGCGAATTCCCTTCCATCTTCGGTGCGGATTCGAAATCCCAAAGATTGGGCGCTGTCATGAGGGGTGGGAAATGGGGTAATTTCCATTCCCGCCAGGTGGAAGCTGTCCTCCAGGACCCAGCTTTCCACCCCTTCCAGGGAAGACTGCATGGCCAACAGGGTTCCCTGAGAAGCAAACACCGGAATCCCGTATTTTTTTGCAAACACCCGCACCCCCGCAATGTGGTCGCTGTGCTCGTGGGTGATCAGGATCCCCTGAATGGCAGAGGGATCTATCCCACAATGTTCCAGCATTTTCCCCAGCTGACGGGCACTGCGTCCCGCGTCCAACAACAGCCCCGCACTCCGAGAGCCTATGTAATAGCTGTTACCCGAACTTCCGCTGAACAGCGGACAAAGCCTTGCCACGATTCTTCCACCCTCCTTGCACGAAAAAAGAGCTGCCGCAAAAACTGCCGCAGCTCCTGGCGTTTCTCAGTGATTGTGCCAATGCCGTTAGCCAATTTTATCCATGGCCGGCTCAGGCTCCTTGCGGCGGTAAATATCCGCTCCCAAGTCTACCAATTTCTCCACGATATTTTCATATCCCCGTTCGATATACTGTACATCTTCCAACACCGTGGTGCCTTCCGCAACCAATCCGGCAATTACCATGGCAGCACCGGCGCGCAGGTCCAGAGCCCGCACCGGAGCACCTTTCAGATGGTCCACCCCTTCGATGATGGCCACCTTGCCGTCTACCGTGATCTGGGCGCCCATGCGCCGCAGCTCGTCCACATACTTAAAGCGGTTGCTTTCCCATACACTTTCGTTGACCATACTGGTTCCCCGGGCAATGGATAGCAGAGCCGTGATTTGAGGCTGCATGTCCGTGGGGAAGCCGGGATGGGGCATAGTCTTCACGTTACATTTACGCAGGGGCTTGTCACACACCACATGGACGGTGTCGTCCCCTTCCTCTACGGTGACACCCATCTCCACCAGCTTAGCAGAAATGGATTCCAAATGCTTGGGTGTCACATTTTTTACCAGCACATCTCCCCCGGTAGCCGCAGCTGCCACCATATAGGTGCCCGCTTCGATCTGATCCGGAATGATGGAATAGGTGGCACCCCGGAGTTTCTGGACTCCGTGAATCTTAATGGTGTCCGTACCGGCCCCTCGGATATCCGCACCCATGGTGTTCAAAAAGTTGGCCAGGTCCACGATATGGGGTTCCCGGGCAGCGTTTTCGATCACTGTCAGGCCTCTGGCCTTTACAGCCGCCAACATGATGTTGATGGTGGCTCCCACGGTGACCACGTCCATATAGATGTGGGCTCCATGAAGGCCCTGAGGGGCGGAGACGGCAATCATGCCGTTATCCAAGCTGTACTCGCAGCCCAAAGCTGCAAAGCCCTTTAAGTGCTGGTCAATGGGGCGCACGCCGAAATTGCATCCGCCGGGCAGAGGAACCACCGCATTGTGGCACCGACCCAACAGGGCACCCAAAAAATAATAGGAGGCGCGGATCCGCCGGGCAATGTCGGCCGACACTGTATCCGTCGTCACAGGACGGGGATCCACTTCCACAGTGTGCCGGTCCGGATAGTGGACCAGAGCACCCATGCTCTCCAAAATATAGGTCAACGTTTTTACATCCGAAATATCCGGAAGATTTTCAATGCGGCAAGGAGAATCTGCCAAAATCGCCGCAGGGATAATGGCCACCGCCGCGTTTTTGGCTCCGCTGATATTCACTTCACCCGTTAGCCGGGCGCCGCCTTTAATCACATATTTTTCCAAAAGCTACACTTCCTAACGACTTCTAAAAGAGCAAGTCAGTCTATAGGACTGGAGTTCTCAAACCTAGTATTTGACTGATGATTATAATAATACATGCCAGGGCAAAAGTCAATATCAGGGAAAGGTTCCCGACTCTTTGCCTCAAAACAAAGGATATTTTCTCTAAAAGCTGGTACATTCGACCTGATTGGTTGTTCTCCGTTGGGGCGGTTTCTTTCTAAATCAAACAGAAAAACCTTTGTTCCAACGGTTCTTGCCTTTCCGAAAGGGGAACCTGGTTTTTCCATATTGAAAAAATCCAGACCTTTTTCCCTCTGGGCGCCCTTAGAAATTTAGCCCCGTTTCCGGGGCCAAATTGTAAAAAATGCCTACTATTTTCCGGTCAACTCTTCTTCCCGAAAATCACGGGCTTTTCCTCTCCCCGGCGCAACCGGCCAATATTGCTCTTGTGTTTGATCACCACGGTCAAACCCACAAACAGGGACGCCGCCGTGGCAAACAGCAGATAGGCCAGGGAATGGTTTCCGTGGACGGGCAGAGGACTTCCGGAATACTCCACCAGCAACAGGAACAAGAAGGTGTACACGGGATATCCCACCGCACAGCACACAGAAGCCAGGGACACAATCCGCTTCCAGGCAAACACCACCGCGAAAGTGAGCAGCACCAGCAGGAATACCCGCCAGTCGGTGAGGGCGATCATGGCGGCGGAGGTAACCACACCCTTTCCTCCCCGGAGACCGTAATAGGCCGGGAAAATGTGTCCCAGCACACAGGCCACCCCTGCCACATACTTGGCCACATCGTAAAGCTCTCCAGGTTCGATTCCCGCTCCCCCGGTGATCAAGGCCACAAAAACCTGGGAAAGGAGCACCGCGACCACACATTTGAGAAAATCTCCCAAAAAGGTCAAAGCCGCCGCTTTTTTGCCCACGGTGCGCAGCACGTTGGTCATGCCCGCATTGCCGCTGCCAAAGGCACGAATATCCTCCTTATCCTTGAAAAACCAGGTCAGGATAATGGACCAGTTGATGCTTCCCAACAGATATCCCGCCACAGCCGTCAGCGCAAGTGTGATAATCTCATATCCCATGATTCAGACCGCCTTTCCTGTTTGTGTGGTATTTTGTCCTCCTCAGTCCTTGTCCCCCCGCTCCCGGACAATCATCCGAATGGGGGTGCCTTCCAAACCAAAGGTCTCCCGAATCCGGTTTTCCAGATAGCGTTGATAGGAAAAGTGGAACAATTCGTGATCATTGACAAAACAGATGAACGTAGGGGGCTTAGTAGAAGCCTGGGTCATATAGTAGATTTTCAAACGTTTTCCTTTATCCGTAGGGGGCTGCACCCGGGCAGTGGCTTGAGCCAAAATGTCGTTGAGCATGCCGGTGGTCACCCGCATGGCGTTGGAGGAGGCCACATGCTTGATCAGATCAAACATCCGATCCAGCCGCTGGCCCGTCTTGGCGGAGATAAACAGAATGGGAGCGTAGGACATAAAGGAAAAATCCTGCTCCAGCTTTTGCCGCATCTCCTGCATGGTCTTGCCGTCCTTTTCCACGGCATCCCATTTGTTGACACAGATGACGCAGCCCTTTCCTGCTTCGTGGGCGATGCCTGCCACCTTGGAATCCTGCTCGGTAAATCCCACCTGGGCATCGATGAGGATCAGGCACACGTCAGCACGCTCCACGGCCATTTCCGCCCGCAGGTTGCTGTAGTGCTCGATGGCGTCCTCCACCTTGCTTTTCCGGCGCAGTCCAGCCGTGTCGATGAAGGTAAAGGTGCCGTGCTCGTTCTGGATGGTGGTGTCCACCGCATCCCGGGTGGTGCCGGCAATATCGGAAACGATGCACCGGTTTTCTCCGGCCACCTTGTTCACCAAGGAGGACTTGCCCACGTTGGGCTTACCGATCACCGCTACCTTGATGATCTCGCCTTCCTCTTCCTCCTCCTGCTCTTCCGGCAGGGATTCGCAGATCCGGTCCAGCAGGTCTCCCGTTCCGTGACCGTGAACAGAGGAAACCATTACGGGATCCCCCAATCCCAGGTTGTAGAACTCGTAAAATTCCGGTGGAGGTGCTCCCACCTGGTCGCATTTGTTGACGCACAGCACCACCGGCAGCCCGCTTTTCAGCAGAATACTGGCCACATCCGCATCGGTGGCGGTGACCCCGGTGCGAATATCCGTCACAAAGATGATGGCGCTGGCGGAGTCGATGGCGATCTGGGCCTGCTCCCGCATCTGGGTCAGGATCACATCCTTGGAGGCGGGCTCAATGCCGCCGGTATCCACCAAGGAGAATTTTCGGCCGCACCATTCCGCATCCCCGAAAATCCGGTCCCGGGTGACGCCGGGGGTGTCTTCCACAATGGAAAGCCTGCGCCCTACAATTTTATTGAACAACGTGGACTTGCCCACGTTGGGTCGGCCTACGATGGCGACGATGGGTTTTGCCATAGTCTCACCAATCCTTTCTAAAATGTGCTAGTGCGCCTTTACCGGTGCTCCCAGGAAGCCTCATAGGGATTGTGCCCCGGAGACTCCGGCTCCGGCAGTCCCACAATGGCGCTGACCAGGGCTTCCCCGGTGTTTCCCACCCGCATAACGGGCACGCCCAAAGCGTCTGACAGCTGCTCCAACGTCATGTCATCCAGGAAAATGTCTTCTCCCGCCCGGAGCATGTTGGAGGAAAGCAGCACTTGATCCCCCAGGTCCCGGCCCCGCAAATTTTTCAAAATATCCTGTCCTGTCAACAGGCCGGTCACGTTTACGGTACCCCCGAAGAAATCGTTTTTTACAGGGATAAGCTCGATAGTTAAATTATGACATTTCTCCCGCAATCCGTCAAGAAGCCCGTTGAGGAAACCGTAGACGCCTTCGCCGGTGGGGATGGTCACTTTCCGAGGTTCATCGGGCAATTCCAGATCCTCCATGGCCCAATCAAACTCATCCTGAAGGTTTCGGAGCATCCCCACCCCGTTTTCAATCTGGGGAAAATCCTCATAAAATTCCAAAGGAGGAATGGGGCGTTCCGCCATCAGATACAGCTCGTCAGAGCCATAGACCGTTCTCGCTCCCCGCTCCTTTTTCCACCGGTCTCCCCACCGTTCCAAGATGTCCAACACTTCTCCGGCGGTCTGACGGTTATAGGGCACCAGCGGATAAAGTCCTTCCCGATAACGGGTCAGGCCTACGGGAACACAGGCAACGCTCAAAAGCCCTTCTCCCAAAGAGAAAAACCGCTCCATGGTATCCTCCAGGGAAGGCCCGTCATTGATGCCGGGACACAGAACAATCTGGCAGTTGAGCTTGATGCCCCCCTCCGCCAGCCGATACAGATGCCGCAGGGAATCCCCTGCAAACCGGTTGCCCATCATCTTGCAGCGCAGCTCTGGGTCCATGGTGTGCACCGACACATTGATGGGACTGATACGCATTTTCAAAATCCGGTCCACTTCCCGGTCGTCAATGTTGGTCAGGGTGATGTAGTTCCCGAACAGGAAGGAGAGCCGGTCATCATCGTCCTTGAAATACAGGGTTTCCCGCATCCCGGACGGGAGCTGGTCGATGAAGCAGAAAATGCACTTGTTCCGGCAGGAACGCTGCTTGTCCATGAGATACGTCTCAAATTCCAGGCCGATTTCCGCATACTGAGGCTTTACCAGTTCCACCTGGTAGGGTTCCCCGTTTCGGGTCAATGCCAGCCGCAGTTCCCGCTCTGTTTCAAAAAAACGGTAGTCCAGCACATCCACAATCTCGTGGCCGTTGAGGGACACCAGAATGTCCCCCGCCTGAATCCCCAGCCGCTGAGCCCTGCTGCCGGATGCCACACCGTCAATCCGTACTGCCATGGTCCGCTCTCCCCTTTCCCCGGCAAAATCCGCCGGTAAAAATAAAGAAGGGAGCGCGTTCGCCGCGTTCCCTTCTCAAGTTGCCGCAATTTACGCTTCCTTCTTCACGACGGCCCGACCGTTGTAATAGCCACAGTTGCCGCAAACTCTGTGAGGTGACTTGTACTCGCCGCACTGGGGGCACCTCATGAGAGCGGGAGCCTGGAGCTTCCACACATTGGAACGCCGCTTGTTCTGCCGCGCACTGGATACTTTCCGCTTGGGTACTGCCATGGTAGCACCTCCTTAACTCTTTCTGGAGATTATTCTGCCGCGATGGCGTGGCACGCTGCCGCCCCATGCGGTTACAGTTTTTACAGATGTCCGGCTTTGGTCTGTTCCTGCCCGGAGCATTCCCTGGCCCGCAACGTTTTCACGTCCCGCGCCTTGTCCAGCCTTCCAGCCTCATTAAAGAAGTTCCTTTAAAATGGCCAGACGGGGATCCACCGTATCCCGTTCACACTGGCAATCTCCCGTATTCAGGTTCTTGCCGCACTGGGGACAGATTCCCTTGCAATCCGGGGAACAGAGGAACTTACTGGGCAGTTCCAACAGGATGTCTTCGGTGACAAGCTGGTCAAGATCCAGCTTCTCGTCGGGGACCAACAGGAATTCGTCGTCTTCCTCGTCGCTGAGCTCCCGCACCAAGATGTGGAAAAAAGGCTGTTCCCGCTTCTGCGTGGTCAGCTCAAAACAGCGGTCACAGGGCATTGTCATCTCAAAGACAGCCCGTCCGCTCAGCTCCACAGAAGCCGGTGAACCTTTCAGCTCCCCATAAACCTTTACCGGCGCACAAAACGGCTTGACACCGCCCAATTCCATACCGGAAAGATCCAGGTCGTACTCCACCGTACCGTTTTCACCCAGAAAATACTTGCGCAGATCGATGGTCATAAACCTTACCTCATGCCGTACTGATATATTATAATGAGACCGGCCGCCTTTGTCAAGTCCTTTCTTTCCTCCAGAGGCCTGTCCCGCCGCAGGGAAAAGGCGGCCCGAGAGCCGCCTTTCCACACCGTTTCAGACTGTTTTTATTTCGCCACGAACTCCGCCACGGAAGCGGGAATCTCTTCGTTGGCAGCGGAAATGGAAAGCACAAAGTTTGCGCCGGATTCCTTCTCCAGCTTCTTCAGTTCTTCCACCAGAGTGTCCACCACTTCGGCGCCGGTGCCGGTGATCTTCAAGGTGGAGTCCACAAAGATGTGGGTCACATCGTAGTTGCCGGCGCAGATGCCGCTGAGGAAGCCAAACAGGGCATCCGCACCCTGAATGCCATAGGCATCAATGTCGATCAGGCGGGCGGTATGGGAAATATCATAGGTCAGCTTCAAGCCCTTCTCCACGACGACCACGTTGCCGTCCGACTGGGCGACAGCCGCATTTGCCATTTCGATGAGCTTCTTGGTCTTGCCGGAGCCTTTTTTACCAGTCAAAAGAGTAATCATAGTACAACTCTCCTTTATTTTATTATTCCGCCCCCAAAAGAGAAGGGCGGGATCAAGCACATCCGCTTCAAAGCGTCCCTGTCCCCGGATGGGCTTGCCCCACTTCCGGGCTCAGACAGGTCAACGGGCCAGACGCTTCTCCAACTCGGCCTTGGCCTCTTCATAGCCAGGCTTGCCCAGCAGGGCAAACATGTTCTTCTTGTAGCTCTCCACGCCGGGCTGATTGAAGGGGTTGACCCCCAGCAGGTAGCCGGAAATGGCGCAGGCTTTCTCGAAGAAATAGATCAGCTGGCCCAAGGTGTCCTCGGAGAAATCGGTGGCATGAAGCACCACGTTGGGCACGCCGCCGTCGTTGTGAGCCAGCACTGTGCCCTGATAGGCCTTCTCGTTGATGAAGGCCATGGTCCGGCCTTCCAGATAATTCAAGCCGTCCACATTCTCGGGATCGTTGCCCAGAGTGATCTCGTACTTGGGCTTGTCCACCAGCACCACCGTCTCAAAGAGAGTACGGCGGCCGTCCTGGATATACTGGCCCAAGGAGTGCAGATCCGTGGAGAAGATCACGGAAGCGGGGAACAGGCCCTTGTTGTCCTTGCCCTCGCTCTCGCCGAAGAGCTGCTTCCACCATTCGTTCATCATGGCGTAGCAGGGCTCGTAGCTGACCATGACCTCGGTGCACTTGCCCTTATTGTAGAGAATGTTCCGGATAGCGGCGTATTTGTAGCAATCGTTCTCCTCTACGGAAGGAGTGTTGTACAGCTCGGCAGCCTTGGCAGCGCCAGCCATCAAAGCGTCGATGTCGGCACCGGATACGGCGATGGGCAACAGGCCCACAGCGGTCAGCACAGAATAGCGGCCGCCTACGTCATCCGGAACCACGAAGGTTTCATAGCCTTCCTTGTCGGCAAGCTGCTTGAGGGTACCCTTGGCCTTGTCGGTAGTGCAGAAAATCCGCTCCCGGGCCCCTTCCTTGCCGTACTTTTTCTCCAGCAGCTCCCGGAATACCCGGAAAGCGATGGCCGGCTCCGTGGTGGTGCCGGACTTGGAGATCATATTGATGGAAACGTCCTTGCCCTCGCAGATGGATACCAACTCCGCCAAAGCGGTGGAGCTGATGCTGTTTCCGGCAAAGTAAATGGCCGGGGTATCCTTGCGCAGGTCATTGTAACGTTCGGACTTCAAAAATTCAATGGCAGCACGGGCGCCCAGATAGGACCCACCGATGCCGATAACCACGAACACGTCGGAATTGCCCTGAATCCGCTTGGCAGCAGCCTTAATGCGGGCGAACTCCTCCTTGTCGTAATCTTTGGGCAGAGTGACCCAGCCCAGAAAATCATTTCCCAGACCAGTCTTGTTCATCAACTGCTCATGAGCAGCTTTTACCAGGGGTTCCATGGCCTCATACTCGTGCTGGGAGACAAAGCCTTCCAAATATCCGGCTTCCAATTTCAGCGGCATTGCAAAAGACCTCCTTGTTATTGTTCCTCGGGCTAGCCCCAAACTTTCTCACAGGGAAACTTCCGGCGGAGTTTTTTCCGCTTTCCCGCCACCGGCGTACGCAAGTCTGCTGTTCTGAGAAAATGGGACACAGTGGTTTGTGCTTCTATTCTACAATAAGTCGAGACAATTTGCAAGTTTGTACTGCACTCT
>ENA-OPRS01000395-OPRS01000395.1-human-gut-metagenome-genome-assembly--contig:-NODE-395-length-28580-cov-3.299702_pt1 | contig 28580 bp, 24 predicted proteins | sample MGYA00241795_ERZ501881 | MGnify/ENA primary metagenome ERZ501881 (study PRJEB25962, sample SAMEA2042440) | human gut metagenome | biome: human gut; feature: human-associated habitat; material: faeces... | reverse complement strand
GCAATAGCCTCTACTGCCTTAGAGGTTGCCATACCGATACCAATACCTGCTCCAATACCTGTAAATACTGCAATAGCTGCTCCAATAGCAATAAGTGTTGACATAATCTTAATCTCCTTTTCTTAATTAAAAATTGTTCACGTGATCCGGATTTTCCCCGTCTGATACTCCAGGCGGATCACATTTACTCCATCTCTTCCATCATGAATAAAGATGTCAGGAATACAAATACGTACGCCTGAAGAAGGCCATCGAAAATATCGAAATAAAAACTGACCGGAATCGGTACAATCAGTGGAACTACAGCTTTCAGAAGCTCCATTACCACAAATCCTGCCAGCATATTTCCAAATAATCGCATACAAAGCGACAATGGCCGGATGACGATCTCCAAAATCATAATCGGTGCTACGATCGGAATAGGCTCAGCAAAATGTTTTACCCAGTGCTTCATTCCATTCTTCTTAATGCCCGAAAACTCGATCAGGCACATACTCATGATCGCAAGTGCTGCCGTTACGTTCAGATCTTTCGTCGGCGGCTTAAAGCCAAATAACGGTGCAAGCGTATTAGAACAAGCCAGATAAAGAAGTACCGTGATCAGATACGGTATATATCCCTTGTTCTCTTTTCCTAAAATTCCCTCAAAGAAATCCTCTGCCCAGCCGATACCGGCCTCCAGAGCAAGCTGCACCTTTCCGGGATTTTCTACTTTCAGGTTTCTTACCAGGATGATCGATAAAAGAACCAAAACTGCCATAATGATCCAAGTGACAACAACCGATTCCGAAATTCCTCCTAAAACAGGAAGTTTCAAAACCGTTTTACAATTCAGTTCCTCCATCAATGTTTCTGTCAGATTTCCCGTATTGCTCCCTCCTTTTCTTCTTATTTAATGGAATAGTACTCCCGAAAAATTCTTTTGTCAACATTTTACAAACCTCGCAGAAAAATACCGAGACCACTCTATTTTTACTTCAATTTGCTCTTTTTTTATTCTACGTTCTGTCCATTTTTTATCGCTTTTTCAGGTGGTTTTCGTTAAATAAATAACGATTGTATTTTTTCACAAACAATTTATACAATTTTCCGCACTTTAATTTCTCTACTTTTGTAGTTCTTCCTATAGGAACAATTTTGCTTATTTGTATCCTTTGTATAGAAACAATAAATTTTTCTCATTTTTCATCTCTGTCTTTTGAGTTATAATAAATGCAGACCTAATCATTACAGACCGGAGGTACAATAAGTATGAGTTTTCCCATTTCTTACGAAATTATCTACAGTAAGCGGAAATCCGTTGCAATTCAGATCCGTCCTGACGGACAGGTCATCGTGCGTGCTCCCTATGGTTGTCCCCGTTCCTTTATCAATTCTTTCATCCATCAGAAAGCTGACTGGATCGTAAAACATTCTGCCGAAAATAAGCAGCGTTACGAAAAACAGGTACAACTAAAAAAAGACCGCCCCACGCTCTCAGATGCACAACGCAAACGGTATATTGAGACTGCCCGTTCTATTTTTACGCAAAAGGCTGCTTACTACGCAAGACTTATAGGCGTTACTTACGGCCGGATCTCTATCCGGGAGCAGAAGACCCGCTGGGGAAGCTGCAGCAGCAAGGGAAACCTTAACTTTAACTGGCGTCTGATCTTCGCTCCCGAAGAAGTGGTTGATTATATTGTCGTTCATGAGCTGGCTCATCGGAAAGAAATGAACCACTCCAGAGCTTTTTATAATGTAGTTGCGTCCGTTCTGCCGGATTACAAAGTCCAGGAAAAATGGCTGAAAGAGAATGGGGAAAAATTGTGGAATTGTGTATAAATTCCTGTCTCCTGATCTTGGGTGAAATTGTTAATGTATTTTCTCCTTCCCCATTTCCCCCTCGAATTCGAAGGGGATAAAATGAGAATTATTCAACCTTTTATCAACCGATCATCCGATTTCATAACAAAACATCCCGACAGTCAAAACTGCCAGGATGTTTTCCCCTTTATCTTAAATCTTTTCCCTCTGCATTTTTCATATATCACTTTAACAATGCATCAGAATTGTCATCGCACACACATTTAATATAGGACAAAAAAGCATTTGAGTTCGTTTCTAACTTTTTGTATCCCCACTGAAATACATTACGGAATATTTTAAATACCCCATATCCTAACAATACTCCTATAATATTCAAAAGAATATCGTCTATATTCACATGTCTGAAAGTAAATCCAACCCATAACGCAGTCAATAATTGCCATGCCTCTGCACATCCACCCACCAGTAATCCACTCAGCATAATTTGTCGCCAAGAGCATCTCATCAGAAACGATAACCCAAATCCCAATGGAATTGTCACTATAATATTCAGAACGCTCTCCATTGAAAAATCTGTCACTATCGTCTTTAGTGGAATCAAATTCATTTCTCTCCAAACATTTTGTCCACCCATTGCTGCTTTCATTCCTTCCGATGCATAAATTGGGAATTGCGTTAAATCAAGGACAACACATAAGTATATGTACATAACAGAAAAGCATAATAAATACATATTGCTTTTTCTTTTCATAAATTTCAAAAAAGCCAGTAGTATAAGAAAAAGTAATGCTAAACCGCCTATGACATAAACGCTGTCAAAATAATAAATCATCTATTATGCCTCCGGAAATTTTAATAAAAGAAAGCTGTAAAAAATTTACACTTCATAAACTTGCTCCTTTCATAAAGCATATTACAATATCAGTTACTTTTTTCTATGTGACGCACGCCTTATGTTTTTATTATACAATAATAATAATTTTTTCAATATAAACAGATATTTTATCTGATTTCAAATTGTTTTCGCTCTTTTTCAACTTCAAAATAAATAAGCATACTTATAACCATGCTTTCGTTAGCACATCAAACATATCTCCTTCAACTGCTGATACACATACGACACCGGAAGTCCCACTACGTTATAATAGTCTCCCTCGATCCCGTCGATATAAGCAGCGAACACTCCCTGGATTCCGTATCCGCCCGCCTTATCCATCGGGTCTTTTGTTGCAACATATTCGCGGATTTCCTTTTCGCTCATTTCATGCACATGAACTTTCGTCTCAACTGCATGAGAGATTACCTCTTTTTTTCCTTCTTTATTATAAGAAAGAAATGCCACACCTGTATAAACTTCATGGCTTCTTCCCTGGAGATTCTGAAGCATTTCAAATGCATGTTCTTCATTCCTTGGCTTTCCAAGAATCTGCCCGTCCAAAACTACGATCGTATCTGCACCGATCACGACTGTATCTATCAGAAGTCCTTTCTCTGCTTCTATATCTGACGCAACATTTTCGGCTTTCATCAGTGCCAGTTCCTTCACAATCTCTTTTGGTTCTGTCGCTGTATACCGTTCTTCTTTTCCGCTTACTCTCTGCTCAAACTCCACTCCGACCTGCTCTAAAAGTTCTTTTCTTCTCGGCGAGCCGGAGGCAAGGATTACTTTTTTTGCCATGCTTTCTCTCCTTTTCCATTATCTTCCAATTCTATTCTACAGTTTCAGCCCTCTGTACCGGTTAAAGCAGGCGAAAATCTCCTGTCTCCTCGGCATTGCCATACATGGCACACTTGAACCACTTCCACTCAGAGCCTCCAGCCCGCCTTTGTCCAGTGTCTTTTCCAGTTCCCCGACAATCTCTTGCAGCGTCTTTTTTCCATCTATGATCTGCTTCTGTGCATAACGGATACAATACCCAAGTGTAGTAAGCTGCTCGCTGTCTGTCAATTGTTCTACATAGCGAAGATCGATCGTGTCCCGGTTGATGGACACCGCCTCGCATCCCATCACTTTCATTTTCACACGGTCTCCGCTTTTTAATTCCCGGTTTGCTGTCGGACATCTTCTGAAATCCGGTCGCTTTGCAGCCACTTCCGGTACACTGATCGCCGGAAATGTCTCTGCTTCTTTCTTTGCAAAAGCTGTAATGTCTTTCGGCATATACCGGTCCATCTGAATCACGCTGTCCGCTATATGGAAATAAGCTCCCGAACTGCCCGCCACGATCACCGTAGAAATATCGTATTCTTCATACAACTCCCGGATGCGTTCAATAAACGGAGTGATCGGCTCCATTTCCCGGTGAATCACCCGCTGCATCAGTTCATCACGGATCATGAAATTCGTAGCACTTGTATCCTCATCGATCAGAAGAAGTTTTGTTCCCGCTTCAATTCCCTCTACCACATTTGCCGCCTGTGAAGTACTTCCACTTGCATCTTCTGTGCAGAAGCCGACCGTATCCTTTCCATTTGGAAGATCATTGATAAACATGGAAATATCTGTCTTTTGGATACTTCTTCCATCTTCTGCACGTAATTTCAATGCAGATGCATCCGTAATCACATACTCCCGTCCATCACCGGCAATATGGTCATACACTCCCAGTTCCAACGCTTTCAAAAGTGTCGACTTTCCATGATAGCCTCCGCCAACGATCAGGGTAATTCCTTTTTTAATCCCCATTCCTGTAAGCTTTCCCTTATGCGGTAATTCCAAAGTCACTTCCTGCTCCTTCGAAGAAATAAATTTCACCCCGCCACGCATCGGTTTTGCTGAAATTCCCGACTCTCTTGGAAGAATACTTCCATTTGCCACAAAGGCACAGAGTCCCAGCTCCGATAACATTTCTCTTATATAATGCTGGTCTTCCGCCAGGTCAATGATCTCTCTGAGCTTTCCTTCATTCATATTTTTATAAAAAAGTGAATATCTGACACATTCCGGTACAAATTCAAACAGGATCTTTTCCAGTTCTCTTGCATTGATCGTTCTTCCATTTGCAGGAAATCCAATCTCCATTCTCAGCGTCACATCTCCCGTCCTTTCATCAATCCGGCACGCTGTCCGTTCCAGCACTTCCTGTCCACACCGGCTTACTGAAATCAGGCCACTTTTTCCCGATCCTTTTGCCTTAAATGCAAAGCGTTCTGCCCTTCTTCCAAACTGCCGCGTCAGTTCATCCTGCAACGCAACTCTCTGATGTCTTTCTTTATACAATTCTTTCGGAAATGCTGCCTGTCTTCCCCGCACACGGACACTTACCTTTGACGGTGACGCAAATGGATCACCCTGCACATGGTCAATAGACAATTCATATCCCTGAAACTGATAGATTCCTTTTGTATCTTTATAAGCCGGATAGCCTTTATGGTCGATCCGGTTCAGTAAACTTTTCAATTCTGCTGCTGACTGCATTTTTATTCTCCACACTTTCTTTTTATATTTCTTTTTCATTATACTATAAAAATAAAAAAAGTCACTGCCCGGACGTTTCATCCGAACAGTAACTTTTTATAATAAGTAAAACTTTTATGAATATTATACCTCGAAGATCAGGTCTCCGTAAGATGGCATTGGCCAAGCCTCTTTGTCAACGATCATCTCAAGCTTGTCGACCGGAGCACGAAGTGCTTCCATAGCCGGAACAACATCTGAATGATAGAAGTTCGCCTGCACTTCTCCCTCTTCTTTTGCTGCTGCCTCATCTGTTACTTTCACAAGGACATCCAGTGCTGCCTTTGTCTCAGCCATAAGAGCACTTACTTCCTTCAATGCTTCAGTCTGGACTGCAGCATCCACACCTGCCTCTTTTACAGCAAGAACTGTATCAGCCAGTGTCTTTGTATATTTGATAAATGCAGGCAGGAACTGCTTGCTTGCCATATCGATCATCGTACGCGCCTCGATATTAATTGCCTTTGCATATGCCTCATACTGGATCTCTGCACGGGACTCAAGCTCTGCCTTTGTAAATACACTAAATCTCTCAAACAGCTTGATGGACTTATCTGTTGTAATTGCAGGAATCGCTTCTACCATGGACTTGATGTTCGGAAGTCCTCTTCTCTCAGCCTCTGCAACCCACTCATCAGAATATCCATTTCCGTTGAAGATAATTCTCTGATTGTCTGTCAGATATTCTTTGATCAGGTCATGTACTGCAAGATCAAAGTCATCTGCCTTCTCAAGAATATCACACGCATCTGCAAATGCTTCAGCAACGATCGTATTCAGTACAATGTTCGGATTTGCGATGGAATCTCTTGATCCTACCATACGGAACTCAAATTTATTTCCTGTAAATGCGAACGGTGATGTTCTGTTTCTGTCTGTTGCATCTTTTGAAAGCTCCGGAAGTGTGCTGACACCTGTATCCAGCTTTCCTCCATTCAGGCTGTGCGTAGCCTCTCCTGTGCTGATCAGCTGATCTACCACATCCTCAAGCTGCTCGCCAAGGAAGATGGAAATAATCGCCGGTGGTGCTTCATTTGCTCCAAGTCTGTGGTCATTTCCCGGATCTGCTGCGGATTCTCTAAGCAGATCTGCATGTACATTCACTGCCTTCAGAATGCAGGCAAGTACCAGAAGGAACTGTGTATTTTCATGAGGTGTCTTACCTGGCTCAAGAAGATTGATTCCATCGTCTGTTGTAATGGACCAGTTATTATGCTTACCGGAACCGTTTACTCCTGCAAATGGTTTCTCATGAAGCAGGCACTTCATTCCATGCTGGCATGCAACTCTCTTCAACGTCTGCATTGTGAGCTGGTTCTGATCTACTGCAATATTTGCTTCGGAATAGATCGGAGCAAGCTCGTGCTGTGCCGGAGCAACTTCATTATGCTGTGTCTTTGCTGTAACGCCGACTTTCCACAACTGGATATTTACATCTCTCATGAAAGATGCGATCCTCTGACGGATCGTTCCAAAGTAATGATCATCCAGTTCCTGTCCCTTCGGAGGCATTGCACCGAAAAGGGTACGTCCTGTATAGATCAGGTCTTTTCTCTGTTCAAACTTCTCTGCATCTACGAGGAAGTACTCCTGCTCAGCTCCAACAGAAGGAGTTACTTTCTTAGATGTTGTGTTTCCAAATAAACGGAGCAGTCTTAATGCTTCTTTATTAATTGCTTCCATGGAACGAAGCAGCGGTGTCTTCTGATCCAGTGCCTCTCCTGTATAAGAGCAGAATGCTGTCGGAATGCAAAGTGTAGCTCCGCCTGCGTCCTGTCTTACGAATGCCGGTGAAGTACAATCCCATGCTGTATATCCTCTTGCTTCAAATGTCGCTCTCAGTCCTCCTGACGGGAAGGATGAAGCATCCGGCTCTCCTTTGATCAATTCTTTTCCTGAGAAGCTCATCAGGACTTTACCACTCGGAAGTGGTGCAGAAACAAATGAATCATGCTTCTCTGCCGTAACTCCTGTCAGCGGCAAGAACCAGTGAGTATAATGAGTAGCACCTTTCTCAATGGCCCATTCCTTCATCTCATGAGCAATTACATCTGCTGTTTCGAGGTCAAGATCTTTTCCCTCTTCAATCGTCTTTCTCAGGTTCTTATAAACTTTCTTTGGCAGACGCTCCTGCATGACTGTATCATTAAATACATTTTCTCCAAAGATTTCAGCTACGTTGATTACTTCTGTGCTCATACATATCCCTTCCTTTTCATTGATTCTTGTCGCATCCAGGTTCCTCTATGACAGAATCCCTTTCTGCTTTGCATATTTTACACATCACCAAAAGAATCTTTCCTGATGTATAAAAAAGGGCATTCCAATCTTAAATTGGAACGCCCTTGTTCTGTCTACGTCAGTCAGTATAACTCAACTTTTCCTAAAACGCAAGTAAAAGTTAGAAAAATTTTTCTCAGGCTTTTCCGACAGATCCGAATAACTCCATTTTTTCTTTTACTGTAGCCATAATTGCATCTGTACCTGGCTTCAGAAGTTTACGTGGGTCAAATCCTTTGCCCTCAAGATCTTTTCCTGCCTCGATGTACTTACGTGTAGCATCTGCAAATGAAAGCTGACACTCTGTATTTACATTAATCTTAGCAACTCCAAGAGAAATTGCTTTCTTGATCATATCGTCCGGGATACCTGTACCACCGTGAAGTACGAGCGGCATGATACCTGTACGCTGCTGGATCGCATCCAGAGTCTCAAAACTTAATCCCTCCCAGTTAGCCGGGTATTTACCGTGGATGTTACCGATACCTGCTGCAAGGAAGTCAATTCCAAGATCAGCTACCATCTTACACTCTTCTGGATCAGCACACTCACCTTTTCCGATGACTCCGTCTTCTTCTCCACCGATGGAACCTACCTCAGCCTCGATAGACATTCCATGCTCATGAGCGATCTTTACAAGTTCTTTTGTCTTCTCAACGTTCTCGTCGATCGGATAATGAGATCCGTCAAACATGATGGATGAGAATCCTGCTTCTACACATTTCAGGCATCCTTCGTAGCTGCCGTGATCAAGATGAAGAGCAACCGGAACTGTAATTCCAAGTTCTTCCATCATTCCATTTACCATTCCCACAACAGTCTTATAACCTGTCATGTACTTTCCTGCACCCTCTGATACTCCAAGAATAACCGGAGAGTTAAGCTCCTGAGCTGTTGTCAGGATTGCCTTTGTCCACTCAAGGTTGTTGATGTTGAACTGGCCAACTGCGTAATGACCTGCTTTTGCTTTCTGAAGCATTTCTGTAGCTGATACTAACATATTCATTTCCTCCAATTCTTTCATTTCCCGACACTCTGTGAAAACTGCCGAAAATAATTTAATTTAGAATCTTCCTATATTATAGCTTATCCAATGGAAAAAGACAATCTTATGTTTTGCATAAAATATAAGTACTTTCCCGTCTTTTTTTGTACAAGAAAATAGTTTCCGCAGAAACAAAAAGATCTGCAGAATACTCTGCAGATCTTAAGTGACTCCGAGGGGAATCGAACCCCTGATTCCAGCGTGAGAGGCTAGCGTCTTGACCGCTTGACCACGGAGCCATATTTACTTGCCTGTACTTTCTTTCGTCACAAGCAAGTATGATTATATAGTACTTTTTTTTAAAATGCAAGTACTTTTTTCATTTTTTTTAATATTTTTAAAAATTTCTTCAATTCAGTTTATATTGGTATATTTTCTGAAATTTCTTCCTTTTCAGCTCGATACTATCCTCTGCTTTATTCTGTTCCTTTTTTCTCGGAGACATCCTCAATGACTTCCGGCTTTACCATGATCTCAAGTGCTTTCTGACAGTCTTTTACCACTACTTCTTCATGCACTCCGCCAAATTCACCATCCAACGTCCATGGAATTTCCTCTTCTGTCTCAAAATGAACCTCATTTGTCTTAAAAGAGTACATCCGCTTCGGGTTGATCTTTCTCAGTGCCAACGCCCCCAGGATCTCGTTCAGTTCCATTGGATTCCTTGGTGTCTTGAACAGTGTTACTTCAAATTTCCCATCATCAAAGACTACATTCTTTCCTGTAATTCCTTTAAATCCCCCCACCGAACGGGAGTTGGTTACCATTCCGTAAATAAATTCATCTTCAATGGTCTCTCCGTCATGGGTCACTTTGATCCGATAAGAAGGAATATTAAAAATACGTTTCGTTCCCTCTAATATGTATGCCAGATGTCCCAGCACATTTTTCATACTCTGCTTCGTCTCATAAGAAACATCTGTAAATAGTCCAAATGCTGCAATATAGACAAAGTAATCTTCATTAAACTCTCCCACATCACACGCAAACGGCACTCCATTCACAACTGTATCTGCCGCTTCCAGCATATTTTTGGAAATATGAAGACTGCTTGCGAAATCATTCGTTGTTCCTGCCGGAATATATCCGATTGGTACTTTTTTCTCCCGCTTCATCATCCCCGTAACAACTTCATCCAGCGTTCCGTCTCCTCCGCTGCATGCTACGAGATCATACTGTTCCTCGTATTCTCCCATCTTTCTTACGGCATCATGATATTTCTGGGTAGGATAGACCGTCACCTCATATCCGCCCTTTACAAAAATATCCAGCACATCTGAGAGCTTCGGTTTCAGAAGCCCCATGCCTGAATTGGGATTATAAATAAATAACATCTTCTTCATACTCACAGACCTCCAAATTTAAGATAAAAGAAGGCTGCACTTTCCAGCACAACCCTCTTAACTTCTCTTCTATCAGGAATTTATCCTACCGTCGCAAAAAAAGATTTGATTCCCTCTGCTGCTTTTTCTTCATCTTCACCCTCTGTTACGACAGTGATCTCCTCACCACCGATCAGGTTCAGACTCATCATCCCCATAATACTTTTCGCATTGATATGCTTTTCTCCAACCTGAATATACACTGTACTTGCATACTGGCTTGCTTCCTGTACAAGAAGTGCGATTGGACGTCCATCAAATCCAGGGTCAGCTTTTACTACAACAGATTCTTTAATCATAATAATCCTCCTTGTTCTTGCCTCACTTTATCTGCCAACTCACTCAGTTTCCGCAGTCGATGGTTGATACCGGACTTTCCAACAGGGGGATTCAGAACAGCTCCCAGCTCTTTTAACGTCAGATCAGGATTCGCAAGGCGGGCAAGAGCGGCCTCCACAAGTCCTTCCGGCAGATTTTCAAAACCAATCGTTTCTTTCAGATATGTAATATCTTCAACCTGCTTGACTGCTGCTGATACAGTCTTATTAATATTGGCAGTTTCACAATTCACTTTTCTGTTTACTGTATTACGCATCTCTTTTAAAATCCTGACATTTTCAAGTTCCATCAGAGAAACGTGTGCTTCCATGATATTCAATATATCTACGATCTGCGACCCCTCTTTCAGATAAACTACATAAGACTTCTTCCTCAGAACCGTCTTTGCATCCATTGAAAAACTTCGCATCAGAGTACAGACCTGCTTTCCCATCTCTTCTGTAGAACAGACAATCTCAAAATGATAAGACTTGTTCGGATCACTCATGGAGCCTGATGCCTGAAATGCACCTCTCAAAAATGCTCTTTTACAACAGGTCTGCTGCACGATCAGCGGATCTACTGCATGAATACTCTCTCCATTATCCTCATATTCTTCTGTCATCTTCGTCGCCTGCAGGATCCTCAGTGCATCTTCATGCCTGCGGATCACAACTGCATAGGATACAGTCTGCTTGCTGATATTCCTTCTTACAGAGGCATCAGCCTTTATATTAAAGGTTTTTTGGATCAATGTAAAGACTTTTCTTGCCACAAGTAAATTTTCTGTATGGATTCTTATGCTGTACTGGTCAAAGCTGTTGATTGCAACCGTTCCGCACATACCAATAAATGCAGCCAGCTCGGCAATCCGGCAATGCCTTGCCGGACTGATATTTCCTGCCAGTTCTTCTTTTACTTTACCGGAAAACGACATTTTCCCCACCTTTTACTTTCTTTTCGTGATGCTATCTTTTCCAATGTCACGATGTTCGATACGCACCCCATAATTTTCTTCTTTATCCAGAATCTGGTAGAGTGCATTCGCCAGTGTAACTGATCTGTGCTTTCCTCCGGTACATCCGATTGCGATCACAAGCTGATTCTTCCCCTCCAGGATATAATTCGGAATCAGAAATTCCATCATATCTTTCAGCTTGTCAAGAAAGATCCTTCCTTTGTCATTCTGCATCACATAATCCTGCACTTCCGCCTCATTCCCGGTCTTCTCCCGCAATGTATCAATATAATACGGATTCGGCAGAAAACGCACATCAAAGACAAGATCCGCATCCTGCGGAATCCCATATTTGAACCCAAACGACATAACCGTAATATAAAGATTGCAGAAACTCTGCCCATCCACAAAAATCTTTTCCAACTCGATCCGAAGCTCTCTGGTCAGCATTTTACTGGTATCTAAAATATAAGTCGCCTTCATTTTAAGGAAAAGAATCTTTTCTCTTTCTTTCGCAATTCCGGTATCCACTCTTCCCGATCCGCTTAAAGGATGCTGCCTCCTTGTCTCTTTATAACGCTTCACAAGTACTGCATCATTCGCATCAAGGAAAAGGATCTCATATCCGATCCGGTCACGATCCATTGCTTCCAGATTTTCCTTCAGTCCGGAAAGATCCTGTCCACTTCTCACATCCAGTCCCAAAGCTACTTTTTTCATCTCTGTATCTGTATTCTGCAACATCTGGACAAATCCCGGAAGAAGCGGGATCGGCAGATTGTCCACGCAAAAATATCCCATATCCTCAAGCATCTTCAGAGCCGTAGACTTTCCTGCTCCCGACATTCCCGTAACGATAACAAAACGCATCCTAAAACTCTCCTATCCTTTTCACTTCCGGCTCCAGCGTTACTCCGGAAGTCTCTTTCACTTTCTTTACAACTTCCTGCATCAGCTCGCAGACCTGGGCTGCTGTCGCATTTCCCCTGTTGATAACAAATCCGCAGTGCTTTTCAGAAACCTGTGCATCCCCAATACGAAATCCCCGCAGTCCCGCATCCTCGATCAGCTTTCCGGCAAAATAGCCTTTCGGACGCTTAAATGTACTGCCTGCACTTCCAAATTCCAGTGGCTGCTTTGTCACTCTCCGCTGCTTCAGATCATCCATCACCTCACGGATTGCTGCCTGATCGCCCTTTTTCAGTCTGAGTGTTGCCTCCACCACAACATAATCTTTCTTTTCTACCACACTGGTACGGTAAGCAAGTCCCAGTTCTTCCACCGGGATCGTCAGAAGTTTTCCCTCCTGCGTCAGGACAACTGCACTTTCCAACACCTGCTTCATTTCGCCTCCATAAGCACCTGCATTCATCCTTACCGCACCGCCCAGTGTACCGGGGATCCCTGCTGCAAATTCCAAACCGGTCAATGACGCATTATATGCTGCACTTGCCACCTTTGACAAAAGCACTCCCGCCTGAGCAGTCACCCTTTCGCCTTCTACCCGGACGTCATTCATCTTTTTAAAAATCTGAAGAACAACTCCCCGAAATCCACCGTCACCAACAAGAAGATTGCTTCCATTTCCTACAATATAATAAGGAACATTCTCTTTCCGGCATACTGCGAGTATCCCCCGGATCTCTTCCACTGACTGTGGTGTGACAAAATAATCTGCCGGTCCGCCCACACGGAAAGTCGTATGTCTGCACATCGGCTCATCTCTCAAAATATTTTCTTCCTTCGTAATCGTACACAGACTGCTGTATAAATCCATATATTTTTACTCCATTTCTTTTCTGTTAAGTGCTGTAAACATCATACACCACGCCACATTTAAAGTAAAGCCACCCTTTTCATAAAATAGGCTGAGAAAAGCGACTCAAAGCAGAATCTGCATCATTTTGTAAAAGCAGCAGATCCAAAATAACAGTTCACACTCGCCGGACTGTGCCGCCACTTGCAAATCACCTGAAAAAAGTGTATACTAATCGAGTATATCTAAATTGACTTTTATCATACAAAAGGAGTGATTATTTCAAGTGGACGCGAGTGACACTTTCCAACTGATTATATTGATTATCCTGCTGATTCTTTCAGCATTTTTTTCATCTAACGAGACAGCACTGATGGCGGTGAATAAGATCCGTCTCCGTTCCCTTGCAGACGAGGGAAACAAGCGTGCTGCCATGGTTCTTGATATTACGGAGAATCATACCCAGAAGATGCTCAGTGCCATACTGATCGGCAACAATATCGTGAACATCTCTGCCTCTTCGCTTGCTACTTCACTCGCCTATCATTTTGGCGGTTATATGGTCAGTATCGCAACTGCCGTACTGACTGTTGCGATCCTCGTATTCGGAGAGATTACCCCGAAGAATTATGCAACGCTCAATGCAGAGAAGGTCACGCTCCGTTATATTCCATTTTTCAAGTTTTTTATGACGGTCATGACACCTTTCATCTTCATCATTAATTTATTCTCCCGTGTGATCATGCTGATCATGCATGTTGATCCTGATGCCGTGAATAACGCAATGACTGAAGAAGAGCTTCGTACAATCGTAGATGTCAGCCACGAAGATGGCGTGATTGAATCCGATGAAAAGGAAATGATCTACAATGTATTTGATCTGGGAGATGCCAATGCCAAAGATATCATGGTTCCAAAAGTCCATGTCACCTTTGCCAGTGTAGACAATACTTATGAAGAACTGATCGATATTTTCCGTGAAGATAAGTTTACCCGTCTTCCGGTCTACGAGGAAACGCAGGACAACATCGTCGGTATCATTAATATGAAGGATCTGCTTCTTTATGATGCAAATACCGAGTTTCATATGAAAGATTTTCTTCGTGAGCCGCATTTCACTTACGAATATAAAAATATTTCTGAATTACTCGTTGAGATGAGGGATTCTACCTTTAATATTGCCATCGTGCTGGATGAATATGGCGAAATGGCAGGACTCATCACACTGGAGGATATTCTGGAAGAGATCGTTGGTGAGATCCACGACGAGTATGATGAAAAAGAAGATGAACTGGTTCAGCAGATTTCTGACCGGGAATATATCATTGAAGGTTCTATGAGCCTGGATGATGTGAACGATCATCTGAATACAAAGCTGGAGTCCGAAGATTATGATTCTCTCGGCGGATTTATTATCGAACATCTTGATCGTCTCCCGGCGACCGGAGATGAAGTGATGACGGAGGATGGCATCCGGCTCGTCGTTGAAAAACTGGATAAGAACCGCGTAGAAAGCGTTCATATTTATTTACCGGAATCCGATGTAACTGCTTCTGATACGCATACAGAGACTGCAGCCGTTTCTTCTGATGATTCTTCTGAGCAGAAAGTTTCTTCCGAAAATGAAGTGTAAGCCTCTGATATAAAAATACAGCACCTGTAGTGGATTTATTTCCACCAGGTGCTGTATTTTATTACCAAAGTATGCAAGAGAAGCTGCCTGCGGCAGATTCTCTGAATTACGCGATGACTCGCAAAGAATCTTTCTTATAGTTCTGCCAGTTCTTTCAGTGCCTCTACTGCTGTCAGAATTTCCTTCTCTGTATTATAGTGGGAAAAGCTGAACCGTACCGCTCCCTGTTCCACTGTCCCCAGTGCCTCATGCATGAGCGGTGCACAGTGAACTCCCGGTCTTGTTGAAATCCCATACTCTGTGAATAAGGCATCACTGAGTTCTGCCGAATCAACATCCTCAAAATTAAGCGTCACGATGGGACAGCGTTCTTTCCCGGAAAAATCGCCATATACGATCACCCCTGGAATTTTTCTGACTTTTTCATAAAATTCCCACATCAATGCCTGTTCTTTTTCGCGGATCGTACCAATCCCGGTTTCCGTCAGATAATCCAGTGCTGCGTGCAGGCCTGCGATCCCATGTGCATTTAATGTTCCTGCCTCTAAAGCAGTGGGCATCTGCCGGGGATGCCTTTTACTATATGACTGTACTCCACTTCCGCCACTTTTCAACGGACGGATCTCAATCCCCTTTTTTACATAAAGTCCACCTGTTCCCTGCGGTCCAAGCAGTCCTTTATGACCGGTAAAGCAGAGAACATCGATCTGCATCTGCTTTACGTTGATTGGAAATACTCCCGCTGTCTGAGAAGTATCCACGATAAAGAGCAGTCCATGCATCTTTGCTATTTTTCCGATTTTCGTCAGATCCAGCAGATTCCCGGTCACATTTGAGCCATGCGTGCAGATGATCGCCCGGGTATTTTCACGGATCGCATTTTCCATCTCTTCATAAGAAATGCATCCCTTTTCATCACTCTTCAGAATTGTCAGTTCTGTTCCTTTTTCTTCCATTTCATACAGGGGACGCAGAACCGAGTTATGTTCCAGTGCCGTTGTGATAATATGATCGCCCGGATAAAAGAGTCCTTTGATGGCAAGATTCAGGCTTTCTGTTGAATTTGCAGTAAACGCGACCTGCTCCGCATGGTCTCCGCCAAAAAACTCTACCAGTTTTACTCTTGTATCATAGATGATCCGGGATGCATCCAAAGACGCATGATATGCCCCTCTTCCTGCATTTCCTATTGATTCCAGTGCTTTCACCACAGCCTGCACTACCTGTGGTGGTTTCCGCATCGTAGTTGCCGCATTATCCAAGTAAATCATTTCCGCATCTCCCTTCCTGTTGGATTTTATTTTAATATGTATTTCCCACAAAATCCATAGGTTTTTGAAAACTCTTTCCTTGTATTCGATCAGCTTTTTCTTCTGCCAGCACTTTTCCTTTCATTCTGTCAGTTCCTTTCCTCACCGGCTTTGACCTTTTCTGCCTGTTTTTCATATAATATATAGAAAAGATCCATCAACGGAGAAATAACTATGCCTTATTCTATTATGCTTGATGCAGGACATGGAGGTCGTGATCCGGGTGCTGTGTATAATGGCCGTCAGGAAAAAGACGATGCACTTGCCCTGACACTCGCCATCGGTGAACTGCTTCAGGAAAGAGGAATTGATATTCTTTATACCCGTACCACTGATATTTATGAATCCCCTTATCAGAAAGCCATGGAGGCAAATATCGCAGGGGTTGATTTTTTTATTTCCATTCACCGCAATTCTTATCCAACTGACAATACTGTTTCCGGTGTGGAATCTCTGATCTATGATAAATCCGGTATCAAATATAAAATGGCTCAAAATATCAACGATCAGCTTGAATCCGTCGGTTTTGTCAACTTAGGAGTCAAGGAACGTCCCGGACTGGTCGTTCTCCGCCGTACCCAGATGCCTGCAGTTCTTGTCGAGGTCGGATTCATTAATTCTGATGTTGATAATCAGATTTTTGATAATAATTTTAATGATATTGCTCTCGCCATCACCCAGGGGATTCTCGATACACTGGATCTTGGAGGCGAAATTGATAACGATGTGATACAGCCTTTTTATTCTGTTCAGACCGGAGCTTTCCGCAACCGGACTTATGCCAACCGCCTGCTGGGAGAACTTCGATCCCAGGATTTTCCTGCAGAACTTTTAGAAGGGAATGACCTGTACCGAGTGAATGTCGGTTCTTTTGAGACACTGGATGAAGCTGTTGCTATGGAACGAAGGCTGAAAAGAGCGGGGTATCAGACCGTGATCGTGATACTGTAAATTGAACCTTCCGAAAAAACCGAGCGTACTCTTGATTTTTATTAATGACAGTATTATAATATCGGCATAGAAACGCTACGGTCTTCAACCGCAAGAGGAATGGAGGATTTAATACAATGGAAAAAAAGAACATTGACTGGAGTAATTTAGGTTTCGGTTATGTACCAACAGACAAAAGATTTGTTGCAAATTTTAAAAATGGAAGCTGGGACGAGGGAGCCCTGACAGAAGATTCTAATATTGTGATGAGTGAGTGTGCAGGAGTTCTTCAGTATGCTCAGACAGTTTTCGAAGGAATGAAAGCTTATACAACAGAAGACGGACGTACTGTTATCTTTCGCCCGGACCTGAATGCATCCCGTTTCGCAGATTCTGCAAAGCGTCTTGAGATGCCTGCATTCCCGGAAGATAAATTCGTTGAAGCAGTTGTCGATACTGTAAAGGCCAATGCAGCCTATGTACCGCCTTACGGATCAGGTGCTTCACTTTATATCAGACCTTATATGTTCGGTATCAGCCCGGTTATCGGAGTAAAGCCTGCAGAAGAATATCAGTTCCGTGTATTTACTACACCGGTTGGTCCTTATTTCAAAGGCGGTGTTAAGCCTCTGACCATCTGCGTGTCTGATTTTGACCGTGCTGCTCCGCACGGAACAGGTCATATCAAAGCCGGACTGAACTATGCTATGAGCCTTCATGCCATCGTAACAGCCCATGCAAATGGATTTGATGAGAATATGTACCTTGATTCTGCTACGAGAACTAAAGTAGAGGAAACTGGCGGAGCTAACTTCCTGTTCGTCACAAAAGACGGTACAGTTGTTACACCTCACTCCTCAACAATTCTTCCTTCTATCACAAGACGTTCTCTGATGTATGTGGCAGAGCATTATCTTGGATTGAAAGTAGAAGAGAGAGATGTATACTTTGATGAGGTAAAAGATTTCGCAGAATGTGGACTTTGCGGAACTGCTGCCGTAATCTCTCCTGTAGGAAAAGTTGTAAACCACGGTGAAGAGATCTGCTTCCCAAGCGGAATGGAGAAAATGGGACCAGTTACCCAGAAACTTTATGATACTCTCAGAGGCATCCAGATGGGACAGATCGAAGCTCCTGAAGGATGGCTGAAAGTCGTAGATGTAGAGTAATCTCCCCATCTTATTACCTGTATAACCCAAAAGCGGATAACCTGTTCTCAACAGATCAGGTATCCGCTTTTTCAGTCTTTTCAGTCTTCTTTTCAATCTTCTATTCCGTCTTTCGGAACTCATCCCATGCTGCATTCAGAATCTCCGGCTTTGTCACAAGCTGCCATGCTCCCTCGGCCATACATTCAGCCGCATAGAACATACCTTTCTGCCCGATACTCATTCCCACCTGTGCAGTAGCTGCCCAGTGGTGAAGCGGTGTTCCTTTACACATGGCTGCCGCACTGAGCATGATCGTCGGAACAGTATGGCTCACATCTGACACGTCCGTTCCGATTGCCAGTGGAACCGGCTGATCCTCCAGTGGTTCAAGGCCGGTGAAATATTCCCCATGATTTTCAAATCCGGCTTCCTTTGATATTTCAGCCGCAAATGCAATCTCATCTTCCGTATAAACCGGTGTCGGGATCTTTTTCATTTCCTCATAAAAGGTTTCCGCAAGCACACGGTTCGTCTTCATCTCTTTATTGCAGGTGACATGCTCAATCTCCACTCGCGTCCCGGTCATCAGTGCTGCTCCCTTTGCACAGTTATCCACACGCTCCGACGCATCTTTCGTCTTTTTCCACAGACATGAGCGGATAAAATAATTCGTTGAGGCAAAAGGTGGAACAATATTAGCCGGACCATCTGTATTTGTATAAGTATAATGCATTCTTACATCATCTGCCACATGTTCCCGCAGATAATTCACTCCCACATTCATCAGTTCAGCCGCATCCAAAGCACTTCTTCCTTTTTCAGGAAATCTTGCCGCATGTGCCGCTATCCCGTAAAACTTATAATTTTTAATATCCTGGGCCTGCCAGATATCATAACTGACACGGTTTCTGTCAAATGGATGCCATGTAACTGCCGCAGATAGCTCATCGAATACCCCCTGCTCATTCATACGGATCTTTCCGATGACGATTTCTTCCGCAGGGCAGCCATAGACACGAACCGTTCCTGAAATCTGTTCTCTTTCCATCCGTTCCTTCAGTGCCACTGCCGCACCGGCACACGCCGTACCTAAAAGATTATGTCCACACCCATGTCCTGGACCTTCTTTTGGACAATGCCGGCTCACCGGCTCCTGTGCAAGCCCCGGAAGTGCATCATACTCCGCAAGGAAACCAATGATCGGCTGCCCCGATCCCCACTCAGCTACAAAAGCAGTCCTGAAACCTGCCAATTCCCACTTTACAGTAAATCCTTCCTGTTCCAGAAAATCAGCTAAAGCACGAGAAGACTGCTCCTCGTGCTTCGATAATTCCGGATGCTGAAAAATATAATCTGAAACTTCTGTCATCTTATCTTTAAGCTTATCTCTCATCATCCCGGTTATTCACATAATCCTTCCTGTTCAAAGATCTTAACCACACCATCAACATATTTTTCACAGATCTCATCCGATGCGGCTTCGACCATTACACGGATCACCGGTTCTGTACCACTCTCACGAACCAGAATCCGTCCGTCACTTCCAAGCTCTTCAGCAGTCTGCTCGATTGCCTTCTGTACTGCTTCATTATCCAAAGCAGTCCTTTTATCCTTTACACGTACATTTTTCAAAAGCTGTGGGAAAATCTTCACTTCATCTGCCAGTGTTCCAAGACTCTGCTTCTTTTCAAGGATTGCTTCCATGACCATCAGAGAAGTCAGGATACCGTCACCGGTACGTGCATGCTTGCTGAAAATAATATGACCGGACTGCTCGCCACCGAGAACATATCCATTCTGAAGCATATTCTCATATACATACTTATCTCCAACCGCAGTCTGCTCATACTTCATGCCGATCTTATCACATGCTTTATAGAGTCCGAGATTGGACATGATCGTTGTAACAATCGTATTATCTGCCAGGCGTCCCTGCTCCATCAGATACTTTCCGCATACATACATAATACGGTCACCATCTACAACATTTCCATTTTCATCTACAGCAATACATCTGTCTGCATCTCCATCATAGGCAAATCCTACATCCAGCTTCTTCTCCTTTACAAATGCCTGAAGTACTTCGATGTGGGTCGATCCGCAGTTCGTATTGATATTCACACCATTTGGTTCATTATTAATAACATAAGTCTTCGCTCCAAGTGCATCAAAGACACTCTTTGCGATACTGGAAGAACTTCCATTCGCACAGTCAAGTCCTACCTTCATATCTTTAAAAGAGCGTGTAGCAAGGGCAATCAAGTGTCCTATATAACGGTTTCTTCCTGCTGCATAGTCAACAGTACGTCCAATATTTTCTTTTGTCGCCAGCGGTACTTCCCCAATCTTGCCATCAATATAAGCCTCAATTTTTTCTTCTACCTCTGCTTCCATCTTATGTCCGGCACTGTTGATCACCTTGATACCATTATCATAATACGGATTATGGCTGGCGGAAATCATAAGCCCACAATCAAAGTCTTCTGTTCTTACCACGTAAGACACACTCGGTGTTGTCGTAACATGAAGAAGATATGCATCTGCTCCTGAAGCCGTCAGTCCTGCTGCCAGTGCATACTCAAACATATAACTGCTTCTTCTCGTATCCTTGCCGATCACGATCCTTGCCTTATGCTCCTGCCCGAAATACCAGCCAAGATAACGTCCTACTTTAAAAGCATGCTCAACCGTCAGAACTACATTTGCCTCTCCACGAAAACCGTCTGTTCCAAAATACTTACCCATAATACATTTCCTTTCCTGCAATCTCTTTTAATATGTATATTCAGGTCTTTTTCTGTCGCGACCTGCGATTGCAATTCCCCCAGATCTTTTTCTAAAATACTTCAGACACACCTTAGATGTTTTCATTATATAACCATTACAAATCATTTACAAGTATTTCTTTTTTGTTACATAAAGTTCCGATATATACAAATTTTTTCTGTTATTCCGCTTAATTTGACACTCTTTACGAAATTCTCATTTTCATGTATACTTGAATCAGTTTTAAATGGAGGTTTTAATAAATGATCAAATTAATTGCAAGTGACCTTGACGGAACACTTCTTCAGGATGGTACCCAGGAGCTTACTCCCCGTGCAATCAGCCTGATTCATTCACTGACGCAGAAAGGGATTCATTTCGTAGCCGCAAGTGGTCGCCAGTATACTAATGAGCGAATCGTATTTGATAAGATCAAAGATGAAATTTCTTATATTGGAGAGAACGGCTCAATCTGTATGCATCAGGGCAAACTTATTTTCCGCGGAACGATCAGAGATGACCTTGCTTACCGGATCATCCGGGAAGTGAAGAAATCTGATCATTTTGAAATCATTGTCTCCAGAGAAGATACCTGCCTGATTGAAGACCGGAATCCCGAATTTGTAGACCACATTGTCAATATTATGCACAATAAAACAGAGATTGTCGAAGATCTCAACCAGATCAATGGTCCGTTCCTCAAGATTGCTATCTGCAATATGATCGATGGACCTGATGTCCTGAATGCATACTTAAAGCATCTTCAGAGTATTTTTGGCTCTGAGATCAAGATCGTAACTTCCGGAACTATCTGGATTGATTTTATTGCACCGGGTACAAATAAGGGAACTGCACTGAAGCATCTTCTGAAAGTTCTCGATATCACCCCGGAGGAATGTATTGCCTTTGGCGATCAGTATAATGATATTGAAATGCTGGAACTGGTCGGCACAGGTTATGCCATGGCTAATGCCGCTCCCGGAGTTGCAGATCACGCTGATGCGGTGACATCTTCCGTCGAGGATGTTCTTGAGAAGATCTTATTGGATGTAAATTTGTAGTTGTTGGAATGATACGCTTGTAAAGCAAAAGACTTCTTTATGGCGAAGCGGACGCGGAAATCAGAGATATTCCTTCGCGGTGCAGGCCCGCTTTACCTCAGCCCGTTGACCGTTTGTAACTCGAAAGTGGAAATCTTCGTGCAATGGCACTCGATTTACTTTCTCTAACAAACGCTGCAAAGTGTCTTCGGAACGCTCCTGCTAATGCACCTGCTCAGGAACACCCTGCTTTCCGCTGGCAGTCGCAGTAAGAAGTTTTTTCTGACTCCACAGCGTATCCACTCAATAATACAAATTTAAAAATAATAGGAAGAAGCCGGATGGCTATTTATTCAGGACATAAAATGCTTTCTGGGAAAAAGAAACTCGAAGCAGTGAAAGACTGATCAAAAGCCCTTCGCTTTACATATTAAAGAGGAGCAACCTAAAGAGTAGCACGAAGCATGATCTTTGCAGTGAAGACTCCATTTTCATAAGTGAAATTACAAGAACCATCGTTCTTTTCTGCCATTCTGCGGACAGACTGGGTACCAATCCCCAGACCTTTCCGTTTGGTAGAATGGAGCAGATGGCTCTTTTCTTTGATGATTCCATCAAAATTATTCTCAACCCGAATTAAAAGAAGAGAAGCTGAATGCTGGCGGATCTCAAGCAAAATCTGCTGCCGTGACATTGTAGTCTTGCGGCTGGCTTCCAATGCATTTTCAAGAAGGTTTGAAAGGATAAGACACAGATCCATTTCATCTACAGAAAGCTCCTGAGGCAGATCGACATGTGCATCAAACGGAATCTCTTCTTTCTGAGCCAACACATAATAATATCCGATCACATTATCAACAGACTGATTTTCACAGAAATGAAAATCAAAGCCAGGAATTTTATCCATTGCGTTCTGCAGATAGTCCTTTATCTTCTCGAGATTGCCATCGTCGGCCATGACAGATAATTGAACGAAATGATGACGAATATCATGTCGTGCCTGTCTTGCTTCTTCGATTGCAGATCTTAAATTCTCATATCGTTCCTGCTGTACAGAAAGAAACAGATTTTCCTGCTGCAGTTTTTGGTTTTTATTCAAAATGTTAGCCATCATCAGAAACATTGTGTAAAACAGTGCGAGAATAAGAAGAAGGGCATAAACAATCACAATGTATCCGCGCAAGAAACGCTGTGTGTGCAGAATCGTATTATATTTTGGAATGAGAACAAGGTTCAATCCGATGACAAGAACCGGAAGTACCCAGAATACATACCATGTCTGGGCAAGATTTTCATCCTCAACCATGTCTTTGACAACGTGAGAAGCCGGATGCCAGATCAATATAACAAAAAGGATACAGAAAATGTTATATAGGACAGCAAATACGGAGAATCCAGAAAAAGCCTGTTCTTCAGAATTAAAGCTAAGCATAGCAGACGTTGCTCTTGCGAGACTGTTAAAGCAAGAAAAAACTGCACAGACAGCAAGATAGATGCTGGCGGATTTCCATAGTGAGATTCGCAGTGTTGCCTGATACAGGATAAGCGTAAGAAACAGAAGCGGCAGAAGAATCATTCTTGTTGATAAATGAAATCTGTTGCATACAAATCCACTCAAAAAAGAAATTATGACAAGAAGAGGAAGCATCCAGGCAATCATTTTCTTAGTTTTTTGCTTCAAAGATGAGTTCACAGGAAGATATGCAAGCAACATGCCCGGAATCAGAACTGTAAATTCCAAAGCCTGAAAAATTATTGTACGCATTAGAAATCCTCCCTTTGAAATAAATAATCCATAAAGTGTTGCCGTGCCAGTTTGCTTAGTTCACGACTGACAGCAATCTTGCTTCCGTCATCCAATAGAAACATCGTTCCATCAAAATCAACTGCATGTTCCATATTAATGATCGATCCCCTGTTGCAGACAAAAAAGCGGGAATCTTCTTTTAATGGAGCAGTAAAAGAACTGAAGGATTGTCGGATGACAAGTTCTTTTTTTGCAGTTGTATGAATGTGGATCATATGAGAAAAATGATCCGCATGGACGATCGTTTTAAACGGTACTTGAAATTCACTCCCATTTACTTTCAATGGAAGTGTTTTCTCGGGAGTTGGGATTCTGGACAAAATCTCATCAGTTAAAGAAGAAAGTTCATCCTCGGTATATGGCTTTACAAGATAGTGCATGGCACGAACCTGAAAACCTTCCAATGCATGATCCGAAGATGTTGTTGTAAAGATCAGCAGACAGTCTTTATTCGATTTCCTGAATTCCTTTGCAATTTCAATCCCATTTGCACCATCCATATAAATGTCCAAAAATAAAACTGTGATGTCCTGATCCTTCGAAGCTTCAAGAAATGCCTCCCCATTCTCATACTCACAGCAATGAAATCCCATATCTTTCTGATGAAAAATCTTTTCTAACCGTGTTCGCAGCAGAACACGTTCTTCCTTAATATCATCAACAATAGCGATTGTCATATGAAAATCCTCCCAGAGTTGTATCTGCTTGAAGCAAATATTACTTTACACACCACACATGACCGATAACAAGCAGATAGTTAAGTCAAAATCTAAAACTAGTATACCACAGAATGACAATTCGTGCCATTTTCGGGCAATTCGTGTCAGAAATATTGTAAAAAAAGATATCAAAAATATAATAAAAAGAAATGTAGTTGCCTAAATACAATGAGGAGGAGAGAAATACATGAAAAAAATCAAAAGAATAATGGCAGTGCTCATATGTATGACAATCACACTTACAGGAATACCAGTCAGTGTAAATGCAGAGAATTCCGGTGGGAAAAGTGTACAGACGATGGAGACAGGAAATGAATTATTTATTACACTTGAGGAAAATACGAGATATCGCTGGAATGTAAACGATAGTGCAGAAAAAAACAGTGTAGTTCATTTGGATACTTCAGGAGGAGATAATTGTCGTTTTCGGTTAGATCATATAGAAAATGAATGGTATGGAATTAAACATATTAAAGTTGATGGAACGGATCGTTTTGCAGATGTAGATGGTAAAAGTAAAAACAACGGTGCAGTACTTCATTTATGGGAGTCTTCAGACAGTAAAGTAAAGGGAAACAATCACCGTCAGTTTGCATTTTACTATATTGGTAATGATGCAAATGGAAATGCGAGGTACTATATTAAAAATAGAAACAGTGGAAAATGGATCGGATATGAAGGAAAACTGAATAATAACAATCCAAAGATCATTCAGACAGATGAGAAAAATAGAAAAGTCTGGTTGATTACAAAATCCGTGGTTCCGTTTACGGGAAAGGAAAGTCAGGTACTGCACAAAGATGATACAACAGCCGTCTGTGAGATTCGCAAAGCCGGAGAACTGGCAGCTTTAAACAGAATGGCGGATAGTCTGGTTCCTGGTGCACTTCCTCATTTTTATACAATGGGAACAACAAGTAAATGGAAGCTGACCTGGGTTAAGGATTATAATGCTTATCAAATCGAAAGCATTTCAGAAGGAGAAAAAGATACAGGACTTGCTCTTGATGTGCAATCAGAATCGGGAAGAATAAATGCTACTATTAATTTGTGGGTAGAAGAAAAATTTGGCCATAATCAAAATACAAGTCAACTTTGGCGCTTTTTCAAACAATCGGATGGAACATACCTGATTCAGAATGCAAGAAGTGGTTTGTACATTCAGGAGACTGTTAATGGATTAAAGCTTGGAGAACAAGGAACGAAAATAGATCTGTCTATTTTGGCAGGAAACACAGAGAAGACGAAGTACTATTATGCAGAAAACTGGATGGCAAATATTCCGGATGATGCACTTTTATCATCTGTAAATATTCCGGCAACACATGATACAGGAACAGCAGGAGTTGTAGGGGATGTTATACCACAGGTATCCATTACATCATGTCAGAATCTTTATTATGATGAACAGTTAAATATGGGAGCACGCAGCTTTGATATCCGTGCAAATGCGACAAAAGATGATGCTTCTGTGGCAGACGTAAAGATAGTACATGGAGGCGAATTATGGCAGTGTCAGGAAAAAAACGGAAGTGATCTTACATTACAGTCAATCCTCAATACCTCCCTCGGTTTTTTAGAGAAGCATAAGTCAGAAACAGTCATTCTTACAGTAAAATCAGATGCCGGTTCTACAATTGGATTAGAGCATGCGGTAGCTGAATTTATTGAAAAAAATAAGGACAAGGTCTACAGTGGAGGGAATATCCCATCAATGAAGGAAGCAAGGGGAAAAATCATATTTCTTCGAAGATTTAATCTAACCAAGAACTACGAAAGTTCGGTTGAACGTGCGATGGGATTTAACCTTGCGAATTGGGATGACATAAAATATAAAGATTATAAATATGCGTATAAATTATATGATGATGGAAAAAATCATGTGTATATTCAGGATGCATATAATACATATGGAAGTGAGAAGTGGCCGTATATATTAGAAACAATGAAGCAAACAACAGGACAGGATACAAGCCATCCGATCGAGTACAATTCTTGGGTATTTAATTATACTTCTTGCTCACGAGGAGCACCGTTAGGATTGACACGGGAAATTAATCCGAGATTATTTAAAGACGAAGGCAATTGTATTGACAACCGATTCCTTGGAACAGTAATGCTTAACTTTATTGATGATCCAATGGCACGGTTGATCTATGAGACAAACAGCAACCTGATATTTGAACCAAAGCTTCCGACACCGGAAGTAGAAGTTGAATATGGTCAGACACTGGCAGAAGCTATATTAAAAGGGATTGAAGATGCACCGGCAGGGGCATGGGTATTCAAAGATGCAGATCATGTTGTGACAGATCAGGAAGTGACAGATCAGACAAAATTTGAACTGATCTTTCAGCCGGCAGATAATAAAAAATACAATCTGCGTTCCGGTAAAAACAGTGAAAAAGTCGGAAGTCGTTTCAGCAAATGCAACAGATGAAATGGAAATCCAGGAGATAGAACAGTTGCAAAGTGAAGCGATTGATGAAAGCAGCAGTGCACGGAGAATTGTTGTCAATGCAGAAAAGAAAGCAAAGACATACGGAGAGATATTGACGAGTGAAGATCTTACATTTACGATCAGTGATTCAGAAAAGGAGAAACTTCTTCCGGGAGATACAGTTGATAGTCTTGGACTGACACTGAAAGCAACAACAATCGTACAGGAAGATATTTTGTCAGGAAGTACAACAGATGAAGATGGAGATGACATTCTTGGTGCTTATGGAAATGCAGGAAAATATGTTATTCTGAAAGATAATGCATCAAATAGTAATTATGATGTTGTAGTTCGTCCAGCATTCCTTAATGTATCACAAAAGGAAGCAGAGATAGAATGGAATGCGGCAACACAGTATACATATACAGGAAATGCATGTGGAATAGAAGCAAACGTGAAAGCAGACAGCCTTTTAGAAAATGACAGCTGTGAGATTAAGAGACTGCTGAATGCACAGCGTACAGAAGTCGGCTCTTATAAAGCACTTGCAATAGGACTGACAAATGCGAATTATATCTTTTCCGGCATGAGACGTGTGTGTGTATGGAAATATGAGATCCTTCCGGCAGATCCGGAAGTGACTTTCCCTACAGTAGAAGTGACTTATGGAGATAGCTTGAGAAAGGCAGTTCGTACAGGTCAGTCAGGTAATGGTGTATTTCGTTTTGCAGATAATACTGCAATGCTTACGGTAGCAGAGAACCAGAGTGAGCAGGAGATGATCTTCACTCCATTTAATCCGAATTATAAAACAGTTACGTCATCAGTTCCTGTAACTGTATTGCCGAGAAAGCTTACAATCAGTCCGGAGCGAACAGAGAAAGAATACGGACAGACAATTACAGAGTATACCTGGTCAATCAGTGATGGAAGTCTGGCAGGGGATGATCAGTTAGAGGATTTGAAAATAAATGTCACATTGACAGCAGGAAATGCAGAAAAAGAAAACTGTAAGGTCGGTCTTTATGATATTACAGAAAAAACTCCGTTGACAGCAGATAATGTGAATTACACAGTACTGTTTAAACCAGGAACGCTGCAGGTACAGCCAAAACCACTGGGCGTTGCATGGAATACGGACGGAACTGTGATTGATACAGGGAAAGAAGCAAATGTGTCTGCAGAATTTACAGGGGTATTGTTCGAAGATGACTGCAAGGCGGTTGTAGAAGGTGGAAATGAAATCAAGACCGGAACATATACAGCCACTATTGTCGGAATGATCGGCGAACAGAGTGATAATTATGTGCTTCACGGAGAGGATACAGACTATCAGATAGAGTATCAGATCGTGAAGAAAGAAGAAACAAAGAATCCAACCGATTCGAAGGAAACATCGACAGGTACTGCCGGAAAGAAACCAACAGGAACTTCAGTGTCAGGAAAACAGGTGAAAACAGCAAAGACAGGAGACAGCATCAGCTACATCTGGATTCTGATGATTGCAGGATCAATCGCAGTGATCGGTGGAATGATTTATGTTATTAGAAGAAGAAAACAGAAGTAAAATAAAAGTGAATCTATAAACGATAGATAGAAAGGTGTCAGGCATATGTGGAAACTGTTATTTTAAACTTCGGCCTGACACCTTTTGTTGAAAAAAGATGCGGTATATCCTAAATATGCAATAAAAAGTGTTTTTGACCGCATGTGTTGAGAGAAAAAGGAGCTTCCTGTATAATTCAAATATAGGGAATTCCAAGAAAGAAGGTTGAGAAA
>ENA-OPRS01000391-OPRS01000391.1-human-gut-metagenome-genome-assembly--contig:-NODE-391-length-28718-cov-8.494086_pt1 | contig 28718 bp, 14 predicted proteins | sample MGYA00241795_ERZ501881 | MGnify/ENA primary metagenome ERZ501881 (study PRJEB25962, sample SAMEA2042440) | human gut metagenome | biome: human gut; feature: human-associated habitat; material: faeces... | reverse complement strand
GCGCGACGTCCCTCGATGTACTCCCCCGCCGGGCGACGCGAGGCACTAGGGCGAGCCGCCGCACCGCGCACCGAAGAGCCGGCAGAACGGCCCTTCGACCTGCCCGCATCCGACGAAAGGCCCTTGCGAACCGGCATGCGCCCCCGCCGCTCGCGATTACCGCCCGTACCCTGTCCACCACGGCCGCCGCCCGCGCCTTGGCGCTGCCGTTTGCCGCCGCTTTGCTTTGCCATGCCATCTCCTTGCGTCCGTTTTGCTGGATAGCAGTATAGAGAATTGAGCCTTGTCACTGGGACAGCGGCACTTTGCCCAAAAGAAAATCCTCGACCGGAAAGGCGCTTGGCCCAACTACCAACGCATGCGCACCCGGATATCGTTGAACGAATTCATCCAAGCCTTTCAGGCTCTTTACGCGGCCACGTTTTACCTCAATCGCCGTTCGCTTGCGACCTTGCGCGCACGGACGATAATCACCGCGGGAATCTCGTGCTCTGCGGCAAAGCACGACTCACGAAACCCGTCGATCACAAAGCCGTGGGTAAAGCATGCCTCAATAATATCCTGCAGGGACCGATGAAAGTAGAGGTGCTCTTGCGGCTGACCGGGGATTGCCTCGCCTCGATAGCTGTGCGGCGTGCTATAGCGCTCTGTCCTGGTTACAAAGCATGGATGCTGCGTCGCAAAAACGAATATGCCGTCTTCGACAAGCAGCCGATGCACGGCATCGAAGAGGCTATCGATTGCGGCGATATCCATGATTGCCATATTGGAAACGGCCTTGGTGAACGGCCGTGCACGCGCGAGCGAGCGCAAGCTATCCGCATCGGTGGCATCCGCCACGACGAACTCAATGCGGTCCGCGTATCGTTCCTGGCGGCAACGGGCGAGCTCGATCATGCGGGGCGAAAAATCGAACGCGAGCACATCCACTCCGCGCTCCGCAAGGTAGGCAGCATAGTTGCCGTTGCCACACGCCACGTCAAGCACGAAATCGCCCGGCTGTGGGTTGAGCAAGTCGGTTACGCCCGGTCGAACCGTCTGACGGTGGAAAGCGTTTGACGCATCGCCCATCGCCGCATCCCAGAAGACGGCGTTCGCCTCCCATGCCTCACGACTATCGGCAACCTCGTGCTCCATGATATGGCCGCCTTCCACAGCATTCGCATGAGACACTTTAACCCGGCACAACTGTCTCATTAGGCGCGCTTGAGGCGGGAACCGGAAGCGGTGTCCTCGATGGCGAGGCCCATGTCGCGCAGCTGGTCGCGGATGGCGTCGGCACGGGCCCAGTCCTTGGCGGCGCGCGCCTCGGCACGCGCAGCAAGGATGCGCTCGGCGGCCTCGTTCACGTCGTCGCCCGTGTAGGCGCAGAGTCCCGCCGCCACACCGAGCAGCCCCACGGGGAGCTCTTCCTCGGGCTCGGGAAGCTCGACACCCAGCTGCACGAGCGCACCGGCAATCACGGCACCGCACACGCGCGCGGCCTCGGGATCGACCGCACCCGCCGCCTGGTCGAGATACGTGTTCGCCTCGGTCACGAGCTGGAAGTAGGCGGCGATGGCGCCAGCGGTATTGAAGTCGTCATTCATGCAGGCCTCGTACTCGGCGGCGGCGCGCTCCATGGCAGACGTGAGGCCGGCCGCAAGCTCAGCATCCGGCTCGCCTTCCGCATGGTCGGCAGCCCACTTGAGGTTCTGCACCGTACCGGCGATGCGCGCAAGCGAATTCTCCGCACCCTCGAGACGCTCCCACGAGAAATCGAGCGGCGAGCGATAGTGGGTCTGCAGCATGAGCAGGCGGAGCGCCGCGGCCGAGTGCTTCTCCAGCACCTCGGCGAGGGTGAAGAAGTTGCCGAGGCTCTTGGACATCTTCTCGCCGTCTACGAGAAGCATTCCCGTGTGCATCCAGGTGTTGGCGAAGCCCTCGTGCCAGCAGCAGGTGGCCTGCGCGCACTCGTTCTCGTGGTGCGGGAATGCCAGGTCGGAGCCGCCGCCGTGGATGTCGATCGGCGTGCCCAGGTAGCGGTGAACCATGGCGGCGCACTCGGTGTGCCAGCCGGGGCGCCCCTCGCCCCACGGGCTCGGCCAGCTGGGCTCGCCCGGCTTGGCGGCCTTCCAGAGGGCGAAATCGAGCGGGTCGCGCTTCTCCTCCCCCGCCGCGATGCGCGCGCCCACCATAAGGTCGTCCACGTTGCGGCCGGATACCTCGCCGTAGCTGGGGTCGCTGCGCACGGAGAAGTACACGTCGCCGTTATCGGCAGCGTACGCGTGGCCCTGCTCGATCAGGCTCTTGATCATGCCGATCATGGGGCCGATCTCTTTGGTGGCGCGCGGGCGAATATCCGGGTCCATCACGTTGGCAGCGCGCATGACGCCGATGAACTTCTCGGAAAACTCCTCCGCCACCTCGGCCGCGGTACGCCCCTGCTCGTTGGCGCGATTGATGATCTTGTCGTCCACGTCGGTGAGGTTCTGCGCGAAGGTGACCTCGTAACCGCTCGCGATGAGCCAGCGGCGAATCACGTCGAAGCTGATGAACGTGCGCGCGTTGCCGATGTGGATGTTGTCGTACACCGTGGGGCCGCACACGTACATGCGGACCTTGCCCTCCTCGATGGGCTGAAAGTCCTCTTTGCGGTGCGTAGAGCTGTTGTAAATCTTCATGAGGGTCCTCCTGGGGGCAGTCGCCGTGTTCGCTTGCTGCTCGGGCAGTCCTCGCAAATCTCAGCGCGCTGAGGTTTGCTGCGGAACTCGCGACAAGCGAGCACGGCGACCGCCTGTGCATGTCGACTCTTGGTGATATCCTAACCGACTACTGCGTCGGCAGGCATAGGACTCGCCGAAACATCGCGGCGGGCAGGAATCCTTAACAAAGAAAAAAATGAAGATGATAGGGCTAACATCGCTGCTCGAGCAGGCAGACGGCCCAGGCGCCGATGCCCTGGCCCTGGCCTTCCCAGCCAAGGCGCTCGGTCGTGGTAGCCTTCACGCCCACGCACTCCACGGAGACGCCGAGCGCGCGGCTCAGGTTCTCGCGCATCTGGTCGCGGTAGGGCGTGATCTTGGGCTCTTGGCACGCCAGGGTGCAATCGGCGTCTACGAACTCATAGCCGCGCTCGCGCGCGTATTCCATCACGCGGGAGAGCAGCACCAGCGAATCGGCGCCCTCGTAGGCAGGGTCGGTATCGGGGAAGAGCTTCCCGATATCCCCACCGCGGCATGCGCCCAAAATCGCATCGGCGAGCGCATGGGCCAGCACGTCGGCGTCCGAGTGCCCGAGCAAGCCACGGTCGTGCGGAATGTCCACGCCGCCGATAATGCAGCGACGCCCCTCCACCAGCTGGTGAACGTCGTATCCGTGTCCGATGCGCAGCATAACGGTCCCTCCTCGGCCCCTTTCGTACCCGTACATCATACCGCGTGCGCGCGCCCGCCGGCCGCGCATCCCGCGTGCAAGCTCGCCCGCCGGCCGCGAGTCACACGCACTGCCCTCGTCCGCCGCCCCAGACCCCGCGTACTGACCGCGCCCGGTACCGGCTGTATAGCTAGCAATACATGACGGAGCGCCCGAGGCGTCATGCCCCGAGCGCTCCGCTCTCTACGTTATCCCGCTGCGCCTACCAGTCGGCCCGCCTGTCGTACGCCCTCGTCGGTCGAGCGGTAACGGTTTCCCTGCTGGGCCCCCTGCGCGTCGTAGATTGCAACCGCCTCGATCAGGCCCTCGTCCTTCAGGCGCTTCACCGCCCGATCGATGGTATGGACGTTGACCCCTAGGACGTCTGCGATCTCGCGCTTGCTCATGTTAAGCCCACCTGCCGCCGCCGCCGTCTTGTTGACGATGAGGACGAGCAGCCGCTCATGCCCGAACGCGTGCCTTCCCGAGATGGCGGAAGGAACCCCTTCCAGGTCCGCGGCAGCAACCGGGGTTACCCCGGTTGCCGCCGCATCATGGCGCAGCAGCTCATTCACTGCGTCCAATACTTACCTCCGCTTCCTCCGCAGGCGCAAGCCACCGGCAAGCGCCATCAGGCCGAAGGCCGCGCAGACGCAGACCAGCGCCAGCGAGCTGTCTCCGGTGCTGGTAAGGCGGTCAGACGGCGGCGTCGGCACGTCGACCGCGAGGATGGTGATGCCATCATCCGCCACCGCATAGCCCATAGAGCGCTGCCCGCCGAAGATGGCCACGACCGAGGAATCCGTCGCATCGATGGAGCCGTCCGAGGTCACCCGGAACGACCAGGTGCCCATGATGCGCTCGTAGCCGTCGGGCGCTACGGTCTCGCTGAGCGTGTAGGTCTCGCCCGCGATGGGCGCCGGCAGCTCGATCACGCCGTCCGCATCGACCGTGAGGGTCGCCTGCGTAGAACCGTCGGCAAAGCGTCCGTTGATCTTGAACTCGGCACCGGCGAGCGTCTTGCCATCCGGGTCGATCTTCTTGAGCGAGAGCTCGATCGGCGTGTCGCGCACGGTTATGACGGCGATGCCGTCCTCGGCGTCGTTGACAATCGCCACCTGTTCGCCCTGAGCATCGGTCGCCGTGTCGGCGAGCGCCACCGTACCGTCCTCGAAGACGAGGAAGGTCACCGGGTCGATACGCTCGAAGCCCGCCGGCGCCTCGGTCTCGGTGAGCACGTAAGCCGTGCCCTCCGCAGAGCCCTCGAGCTGCAGGTCGGTGAAGACCGCGCCGAACTCGTCCGAGGTGAATTCCTTCTCGGCCGTGCCGTCGAGGAACGTTGCGCCCTCGTCAGCCGGGGCGAGCTTGAAGGTGCCGCCCGCGAGCGCAGTACCCGCAAGGTCCGTCTTCACCAGGCTCACGCCCAGCTTATGGTCCACGACCTCGATGGTCACGCCATCAGAGGCAACCGCGAACGCACCGGAGGCGTTACCGTCCGCGATCGTCGCCGTACCATCCGGCGCCACCACGAGGGTCGCCGTATCGGCCAGCCGCTCGTAGCCAGCGGGAGCCTCGGTCTCCTCGAGCACGTAGCTCGTATTGACCTTCAGTCCGGTGAAGCTGACGCTGCCGTCCTCGGCCGTGGCGCCCGTCAGCACCTGGGGCTCGCGCGCCGAGCCGTCGGTGGTCTCGCCCGCCTCTGTACCGCGGTTCATGACCTCGGTCAGGGTGAACTCAGCACCCGCGAGGTAGGTCTTACCATCCGGTGCATTCGGGTCCGCCGTCGCTTTCAGCACCGTGAGCTCGGTGAGCTCGTCGGTCGCCGTGATGACGGCAGTGCCGTCCTCGGCGGACGCGACGTAGGTGCCGGACCCGCTCGCACCCGCGACCGGAGCGCCCGCGGCAGCGCCGTCGAGCGCGATCGTGCCGTCCACGCCCACCGTGAAGGTGACCGTACCCGCCAGCTCATAGCCGTCAGGCGAAGTGATCTCGCTCACGGTGTAGGTGTCGCCCGCGATGAGCACGCCGGTGGGGATGGCCGCGACGCCGTCATCGCCCGTCGGCCCGACCTCGAGCGCGCCGTCCTCGGTGAGCTCAGGCTCGCCCGCGAACGAGGAGCCCGCCGCCGGGACGATCTCGAACCCAGCGCCCGCAAGCGGCGTGTCGTCCGCATCGGTCTTCACGATCCGCGCCTCGATAGGCTCGTCCGTGGCGGTGAGGGTCGCCACGCCGCTATCGGCGTTCTCGGCCGTCCAGCCGGTTGCTCCATTGGTAATGGTCACGCCGCCATCGGTACCGACCGTGAAGGTCACGTCGCCCACGAGCTCGTAGCCCGCAGGGGCCTTGGTCTCGCGGAGCACATACGTGCCGCCGCCCACGATGCCCGCGAACTCGACCGCGCCGTCGGCCGTCGGCCTGACGTCATCGTCCAGCACCTCGCCGGTCTCGGCGTTCAGCAGGCTGAACACCGCGCCGTCCAGCAGCGCGTCGCCCGTATCGGAGCCGCGCTTCTGCAGGCGCACCTCGATGGGACGATCATGCGCCGTGAGCGTAACCGTGCCGCCCTGCTCGTCGATGACATAGCCGGGGGTACCATCCGTGACCTCGGTGGAATCGTTCGCCACCGTAATGGTGCCGTCATCCGCCACGGTAAAGCTGAACGCAGGCAGCTTCTCATAACCGGCGGGTGCCGCGTCCTCGGTCAACGTGTACGTCTGGCCGGCAACCAAGCTGTAGGTCGCCCCCTCGTAGGAAAGAGCGTCGAAGGTGAACGCCTCATTTGTCGTGTCGAACGGAATCGACTGCTGCGACGTCTCGTGCGTCGCATCGTTCACGAACGTACCGGAAAGGGTGAACCGTGCTCTCGCAAGGTTCGTATCGCCCAGGTCCTTCTTGGCGAAGGAGACTTCGATAGGCTCATCCGCTGCCACGATGGTGACGTTACCCTGCTCGATGCTATAACCGGCAGGCACATCACCCACTGCCTCAACGGTGCCGTTCTCGTTCACCTTAAACGAGAGGGTACCCTTGATGAGCTCGTACCCTGCGGGTGCCGCAGTTTCGGTGAGCTTATAGGTCTCGCCGCTCTTGAGCTCGGCAGAGATGTTCTTGGTACCCATGAGCTCGCCCGTGGCATCGACCGTGTACCGGCGCGTCTCCTCCTCATTCGAACCGGCGAAGGCACCCGTCACCTCGAAGGTAGCGCCGGGCAGATAGCGCGCATGATCGTCGCCGTCGACCTTGATGATCGAGATCTTAACCGGCTCGTTGGTCACCTGGACCTCGAACGCGTTATCCGCAACGCCGTCACCGTCGGAATCGGTGCGCTCGTAACCTATTGGCGGGAGCTGACCGATCAGGTTGCCCTCCTCATCAACGGAGCCCAGCACGTTAATCGTGCCATCATCGGCCACCTGCACGCGCATGATGCCCTCGACGCGCTCGTAGCCCTCAGGAGCCGAGACCTCAGTGATGTCGTAGGTGCCGCCCACCACGAGCTTCGCACCCCAGTAGCAGGTGCCATCTTCTCCCGTGCGAAGGTCTTGGACCTCTGCGCTGCCGTCGGCAAACGTGGTATTTGTGCCCGGCGCCGGCGTCACGCGGAAGACCGCGCCAGGAAGCGGGTTTCCATCCGGATCGATCTTGGCAATCTGAAGGTCGACGGATTTGTCAGTCACCGTGAGCGAGATGCCGTCCTCGTCAACCGTGTAGCCAGCAGGCCAGTTTGCCTGGTCAAGCGGGTTACTCTGAGCGTCCGTCACCTGAATCTCGCCGCGCGTGTCCATCATGAAGTAGAGCGTGTCCGGGCGCGCGACGTAGCCCGCGCCAGGCGTGGTCTCGGTCAGCGCATAGCGCACGCCGCCCATAAGACCATCATCGATCTGGATGACACCGTCCTCGTTCGTGGTATAGGTGTGCGTCGAGTTGTTATCCATGCACATGCCGGTGAGCGTGAACACCGCCCCCTCAATCGGCACGTCCGGATTGTCCGCGCTCACCTTGCGCAGCTCAATCTCCTCGTGGACGTTCGTCACCATGAAGGAGTAGGCGTTGTCAGCGCTACCGTCCTCGTCAAGATCCGCCCACGCGTAGCGGTCGGGCAGCTCGCCTTGAACCTCAAGCGAACCGTCTGGCTGCACTTCGATGGTGAGCACGCCGTCCGCCGGGTCGTAGCCGCTCGGTGCCGCGCTCTCGTAGACGGTGTAGGTTCCACCCACGACGAGCTGGCCGGTAAGCTCGATGTGCCCCGTGGAATCAGTCGGGAGCGTCACGGTCTTCGTGGCCTCGTCATAGGTGCCCACAGCAAAGGCGTCCGGGTTGGCAAACACGGAGTCGCCCTGTGCTGCGATCTGGAATGCGGCGCCCTCAAGTGGCTGTCCTGCGTCGTTTTGCTTGTTGAGCTCAAGGCTCGTGGGAGCGTTCGTTACGGTACCTGCCGAGGCTGCCGCGTCGAGGCCATTCGTGCGATTGACAGTCACCTCATTGCTTTCAAGGGCGGTGCCTTCGTCATCGACACCGATGTAACCCAGTGCCGGCGTGGTCTCTACGAACTTGTACGTGCCCCACAGGAGGTTCGTCACCGTGATCTGCCCGGCTGTTCCATCCGCTCCGACGCCATCGAGAGCGCTGTTCTCGTCGTTCATGGCATAGCTCTGGCCGGTCACGAGGTCCTCGGCGATGGTCTTCCACGTCATGCCGTCGTCGCCCAGGCGCTGCAGCTCGAAGGTCGCACCGTTGAGCGCCGTGTTGTTCGCGCCGTGCTTGGTCATGGTCACGCTGCCGCGCTTCGGCGTGTTGGGGATGCCGTAGTCGGTCGTGTTCGGATCGCCGTCGTCCGCGGCATAGGTCCCGGTCTTCACCGTGAAATCGATGGCCTTGACAGCATCGTCGGTAGAATCCGTTGTCGTGATGTCATAGGTTTGATCGTCATCATCTTCCGCAATGGCGAACGCCGCCTCAAAGTCGCTCGCGACGTAGCCCTTGTTGGACGCCTCGGTCACAACGTAGGAGCCCTTCTCAAGACCGCTGTTGCTCGGACCGTCGATGGTGAGGATGCCGTTCCCGTCGGTCGTCTCCGTCCAGCTTCTTGACTGCGTGGACGAGGATCCTTCTTCGGGCGTGTACGCGATGTTGAACACCGCGTTCTCGACGGGCCCTCCCGTCTGCGTATCGTACTTGTGCAGCTTCACGGTTGCCGAGAAGTCCTTGTTGCCCATCTGGGCAGGATCGTCGCTGCCAGCAATCGTCGACACAATCGTGCCGTGATCCGCCTGTGTGATCTCCAGCTTCGGAGACTGGTCATGTGCGTCATCGGGCATGACGGCACCCGTCGTGGCATCAGTTTCCACGAAGTAGTACGTGCCCTCGGGCAGGCCGCTGGCAAGCGTCGTGTACTTGCCGCCATGAGCCTCTACGAACGCCTGAGCCAGACTGATGGCACTGTTTGTCGAACTGTTCGTCGCAACCACGCCATTCTCATCCGACGTGAGCCCGGTCGCCACGAGCACATCCGCGCCGACGCCCTCGTTCACCTGGTACAGATCGAATGTCGCGCCAGCAAGCGGCGACTGGTTTGCGCCACCCACCTCGCCGTTATCCGACACGTACTTCGTGAAGCTTAGGTGTGCGCGGAGCACCGGGTCCTCGACGTTCACCGTGATGGTGCCGCCGGGGTTGCCGTCTGCAACCTCAAGCACGTCCTCATTCCCGCTCTGCGTGGCCGAAATCTGACCGTTGTTCGCAATCGTGATGGTCACGGTCGGCGCCTTGGCATAGCCTTCGGGCACGGTTCCCGTTTCCTCGACGGTGTAGGTGCCCGCCGGAAGGCCGATGATATAGCCCGCATCGGCGCCGGTGGGCGAATACCCGCCACTCGTCGCAAGGGCTTCCTCATTTACTATAGCGCTATCGACATTGCTCTCAGCTATGCCTTCCGGCCACACGAAGCTCGATGCGGTACCGTCGGCATCCCTCCACACGGCGTAGACCTCGCTGTCAGCACCGTAGACCGTGAGCTCGATATTCCGCAGGTTCTCGGGCTCGTCTTGGTCCGCAGGTGTGAAATCGCCTACCTTGTCAAGCGTGAAACGAGTGGCGACGTTGGTGATCTGCTCGTTGGTCTGGAAGCCATCCGTGTTGGCCGTTGCGGACGTGTCGATCGTTGTGCCGGCAGCATCATGCGACGTGCCAGCCGGATTCTCACTCCCGTAGAGTGGGTAGTAACCCTCGGCGGAGCCGGGTTGCTCCTCCGCCCAGTAAACGTACTCGACATCGTCCCCGTTCGCGGCGGGCAGGCCCTCGTAGGTGAAGGTCCAGGTGTCGCCACTGACGGTCCACGTGGGCTGACCGTCATCGCTTCCGTGATACGTGACCGGCTCAGCGCCACCGAACGATGTCGGGTTTCCTTCGGCATCCCGTCCCGTCACAATGGCGCGATAGAGCGTCATCGTGGGCATGTCGTCCTCGGTCAGACCGCTCGCAAGGCCCGTGCCGTGGTCGTCCCACTTCTTCGTACCCGTGAGGGTCGTCGTACGCAGGTCGTTCGTGAAGGTCTGCGAATCGGGGGCGTCGCCTGTGCCCTCCGTGGAATCGACCACGTAATAACGATAGGTCACGCCATTGGCGGTCGCTGTGTCAACTTCCGTGCCGCCCTCGACGTCATAGCTGCCAGGCACCTGCTCGACCACGCGGTACTCGTATGCCGTGCCATTCGTGTCGCACATCGGCAGGTTATCCCATGTGGCCGTTCCGTTTTCATCGCTCGCGGTAATCGTCTCGCGCACGATATTGCTATCCAGCGGAGAGGCGGCAGGCTCGTCGCCATACCCCACAACCCAGGTCCAGTCGCCATCGGCCCCAAGCTTGCGCTGCAGCAGATACGTCACCGACCAATTATTTCCTCCGGGACGGGTGCCCCAGACGTTGTCGGCGTCGTCCCACGACTTCGTGGCCGAGATGCTGGTACCCTCGAGCGTGTTGGATATGGTCGTGTCGCTATGGCCGTTCTCGTTCGTCCAGCTGTCCTGTGCGGGCTGGTAGGGGTGGTACCCGTCCTCATTCGACGTGTACTGGAATCTGTTGCCCTCAACGAACGGCTGGTCGATTCCCTGGCCGCCAATCGCGACCTCGACCACGCGGTAGTCAATGGTGAAGAGCACGCCCTCATGACTGCCCTGGGTTCCGCCGCGCCCCGCCGTGGGCAGGTCCGTCCACGAGGCGCGCCAGCCGTTGTCGGCGTTCAGGGTCTGCTCAAAAAACGCATTCCCCTCAGGCTGCGCCTGAATGAACTCATCCCAATAGCCGAGGGTCTTTAGAATTGTCGCCGGATCCTGCCAGTCACTGGTCTCGCCGCCCGCATAGGTGTAGCGCGCTTGCAGGCGCACCGTCACGGACGTCGGGCGCAGACCATACGGATCGCCTCCGTCGTGCCACACCTTTTCAACCGTTGCCTGGCCCTTGAGGGAGTTGGTGAAGCTGAACTGGCCATCGGAGCCCGCGGTCACCGTGGAGGACTCATTCGAGGCGGTGTAGTAGTGGTCCGCAGATTCGGATTCGCCGAGCACCATGCCGCTCAGTTTCTCGGTGATGCGGTACTGGTAGGCGGTGCCGTCCGGGGCGTACAACGGGACGTTGTTGAGCGTGATGGTGTAGTTGTTTGACCCCTCTGAGGTTGTAACCGTGAAGTAGTACGGATAGTTCTCGTCTGTGCTCTGGAGACTATTCGTGATATCGATCTCGGCACCATTGCCAATTTGCTTAACCGTGAGCCCCGCTGTGAATTCCTCGACCGTGGGGCGCAGGTTGAAGATGTTATTGAAGTCGCTCCAGGTCTTGGTACCGGTAAGATCGGTGTCCTCAGTCGCATAGTTGTTCTTGAAGGTCACGTCGGGGTCGGTGTCGGTCACAGCTTGGCCGTCTTCGTCCATTTCAACCTGGTCACCATTCATCTCTGCAAGCACGGTGCCAGTGACCTCGCGCGTAGCCTGCCCGTCGCCAGCGCTGCCGTCGCCAGGCTCAGGTGCGTCAGCGGTTCCCTCCTCCGGGCAGAGTACACCGGAGCTCACGCCACCATCGACGGCCACGCCGTTGCCGGTCACTTTGTCAGCATCAAGATCACCCACACCCACGGTGGTCGTATAGCCGTTGATGTTGTGCTCGACCACGTAGTACTGCCAGTAGCTGCCGTCGGGCGCGTAGATGTCGAGGCCGCTGAAGGTGTACTGGGCCGTGGTCGCCGCCTCACCTGCTCCGATAACCTTAAGGCCCTGAGTCTGCTCGGCATCTGCTTGCAGCATGTCGTTCGTGAGCGTCACGCTGTCCACGAGCGCCGCATCGCTCTGCGAACCGTCCGCACGCACGTAGTAGCGGTACACGTCGAACGTGGTATCAGGATACAAATCCCCCGCCTCGCGACCGGTGTAGTGCTTCTGCACCGTGAGGTTGCCCGTCGGGGAGCTGTAGATGTTGCTGATGAGGAACGAGCCTGTCTCTCCGTGCTCGATCACGTAGATGCCCATGGAGTCTTCTTCGCTGTCGCGGATTGCGGAGAAGTCGGCAGGGCCACCGTTTTCGCCGCCGCTCTGAATCCACTGAGACGTGAACCCGCCCGGCTGGTCGAGCAGCCCCCACACCACCTCGATGGCGCGGTACTCGTAGAGCCGGCCGTCGTCGGTATAGCGCGGCAAGAGCTCGGCGCCTTCAGGTAGCGTCGGGTTTGCCTCATCAATCGCCTCAGCCGCGCTCTCGGCGGTGTTCTCGCCGGTGTGCGTGAGCGTGTAGCTGTACTGGTTCGTCGTCACCTGCGCGAGGTCGGACGTCCAGGCGACGGCACCCTCCGCGTTGGGGGTCCACACGCCATTCTGGTTGCTGAACGTAAGCGACGGCCATTCCCCTCCCTGCACGCGCTGCTGCAGGTATACGGTGACCTCGGGCAGATCGGTGTCGGCGAGCGCCGTGCTACCGTCGCCAGTCCCCGCCTGGCTCACGTTGCCGGGCACATCCTCCCAGAGCTTCGTGCCGCGTGCCACGAGGTTATCGGTGAGCGCGTTCACGAACGTGCCGTCCTCATGAATCGCCCAACCGGTGCCGTTCTCGGTGGGATTCGCGCTCGCATACGCGGAATCCACGTTCACCGCTTGGGGCTCTGCGCTCTCCCCCTCGTGCACCGTCGCCATATTCGTGTAGTCGAAGTACACAGGCTTATAGTCGAGCGACGTGCCGTCGGCGGACATGCTCTCGCTCGCGTAGTAGATGTATTCGCTGCCGTTCTCATCGTAGGCGGGCAGCCCGGAAATCGTGCAGCTCTGCTCGTACTGCGGGTTTTCCGCGTCCGCGGTGCCCGTCCACAGGTAATGCACATAGCCATCCACCTGTTCCGGGTCGCTATAGGTAATCTGACCGTCCGCGTTCTCACCAACCGTCACGCGGTAGAGCGTGAGGTAGATGTCCGGGCGCTGGCGCAGGTCGTCATTCACGTACCGGTCCTGCCAGAGCTTGTTGAACGTCACGTCGCGCGTGCCCTGGCGCGTGTTGGTGAACGTGAACGTCTGCGTATCGTGGAAGTGGCGCGAACCGACCGTGTACTCACCCACGGTCTTCGAGCTCGTGTACTCATCGTGCGCGCCGAGCCACTCCTCGTTCACGTCGTAATGGACGACGTCACCGTGCTCGTCGTACTTCGGAAGACCGAAGAAGTGGTACTCGGAGGTGTATTCAGCACTGTCGGTGTTGACCGTGATGACCACGGCGCTCGGCTCGTCATCGGTCGCCGCGCGCACGCTCACGGCACCATCGGGCACGGCACCATCGGGCACGGCACCATCGGGCACGGTACCATCAGCACCCACCGCAGGATTAAGCGTGTTGAGCTGGTTGCCCTCGTTGTCGAGCACAGGCAGCTTATTGTCGCTCACCTGCACCCAAACGTTGCCGTCGGTATCGGCCGTGAACGCATCCGGATACTCGGTGCTCGTGAGCACGATCCGTGCTGCCGGACGCGTGTGCTCGCCCTGGTCCTTCCAGTTCTTCACAACCGTGAGGTCGACGAGGCCCAAACGGCGGTTCGTCGCGGTCACAGCTTGCACGTCCTCGTTGTACTGCGGCTCAGCAGTTTCGGTCGCGCTCACCTCGTACACGTGGTCTGGCGTGGCCACGCGCTCGGTGCCCTCGGTCCAACCGACGTTCATCCACTCGCGATCGGTGGTGAGGTGATCGTAAGCGCCCGGCGCCTCCTCGCTGTCAACGACCGGATAATGCACCTCGTTACCGTCGGCATCCGTGCCGATCAGGTAGAGCTCGACGATCTTGAAGTCCTTATAGGTGAGGCCGCCGATCGGCACCGTGTACTCGGCATACCACGTCTCGTCGGCCGTGAGGATGATCGGCGTGGCGTTCACGGCCTCGCCCGCCTCGTAGGAGTAGCGCGGCGCCCCATCGTCGGTAATCGCTTTGGACTGCATGTCGTGCAGCGCCACGAGGCTCACTGCGACGGGGAGGCGATGCTGCGAGTCGTCGCCGTCGTTCCAGTTCTTGATGATGCGGACTTCGGACGCCTCGCCCGCACCGATCCGGTTGTCGATCCGGGTGGTGTGGGTCTCGGCGTCATAGGTGCGGTCGGCATACCAGCCGTCGGGCGTTTGTGCCTCCAGCACGAGATAGCTGTAACGCACGCCGCCCTCGTCGTACTTGGGCAGGTCCTCGAAGTCGAGATGATAGGACCGCGTCTCCTGATACGTCGCCCCGTCAAGCCCCTCGATCGGGGTGGCCTGGGCGTCCGTGGTGCCGTCCAGCTCAAACGTGCCGACAAGACTGCCGTTCTGGAAGAGCTGCACGTGCGCGACGCCCGTCGTGTCCAAATCGGGATGGTCCTCATAGGCGCCGTCCTGCGGCTTGATCTGCGCGAGCGAACCGTCCGGCTGCTCCCAGTACTTGTCGACGTGCTCCTCGGTCACGTTCTCAAAGGTGTTCGTGATGGTGTTCGTGTCCGAGTCGAGCGTGGAAGTGAAGGCAAGCTGCTCGTCCTCGCCCTCCTCGTTCTGGAGCGTGAGGGTGAAGGTGCCGCCGCCGTTGTCGTTACGCTCGAAGTTCGTCTCCTGGTCGACGAGCGTGACGCCCGTCTCGACCCAGCGGTACTCGAGCTCGTTACCGTGCGCGTCGTATTGGGGGAAGGTATCGCTGAACGTCTGGGTGAGGATCTCGGCCTTCCAGCCATCAACGTCGATCGTCTTGTCGGTGTCCTGCCACGCATCGTCCGAGCCCTTGATGCGGCTCTGCGCGGTGAACTCGACCACCACGTCGTCAAGCGAGTCCTGGAACGCGGCGATTTCCCAAGTCTTGGTGGCCTCGACCTCCACGGTGCCGGTCAGGCGGTTCGTAATGGTCCCGTCGTTGTAGATGAAGCGGTCGGTTGTGCGGTTGGGCGCGTCGAGCCACTGCGTCTCGCCGTTCTCGTCCGTGTAGTTGGGATTCGTGTCGGAGACGCGGCCATCCTCGCCCACGGTGCCGTAGACGGCCTCGTAGCCTGCCGGGGTCGCCTCCTCGCGCAGGGCGTAGATATAGGGGTAGCCATCCGGGTCATACTTGGGCAGGTTGTTGAGAATGCTCTCTCCCGCTTCGCCATATTGAACAGCGAGGAGCGCACCGAGGTCGACGGGGCTCTGGCTATCCTCAGAAATGGTGACCTGCACGTAGCCAACGGCGCTCACCGAGGTCCCCGGCTCAGTCTCGCCGGGGTCAGCATTGCCGACCTCGTTCAGCTGCACCTGTGCGGCAGTCGCCGCACTGCCGCGCGTCGAGTAGCGCCACAGGGTGAAGGTCGCACCGGGACGGCTCTGCTGGTTGTCGCCGTCGAGCCAGACCTTCGTGGCGTCGTAGCTCGTGGTGCCCATGGGACGCAGCGTCATGGTCCCGCCATCATAGAGCGCGTCGACCGAGCTGCCGTGGCTCGGCGAAGCAGAGTTATCGTATGCCGGCTGGAAGTAGTCCGCGCCCGTCCCGGCATCCGAATCCTCGAAATAGGCGTAGTAGACGATCGGGGCGCCATCCTCGGTGTAGCGGGGCAGCTTCGCGGTGATGGTCGCCGTGCCGTCATCGTTGAATGAGACGCTAAACGATTGCCCATCAGGATAAGTGGCAGAAGCCCTACTCGCGATGGTGCCATAGCGAGCATTTCCGTCCTCGTCAGTCACCTGCTGATTGTCGATAAGTGCACTGAAGCGAAAGTGGTCGGCGTAATCCTTGTTATTAAAGGTGCCGCCGAAAATCTCCTTGAGAGTGTCCTCGCCGAGCTTGCCCTCGATGGTGAACTCATAAGTTTGCGTGAGCATGAGGTAGCGCTGGTCGCCCGTCTTACCACCGTCGTTCTCGCCGTAGGCGTAGCCGCCCGGCAGCTCGTTGGTGTCGTAGAGGCGCCAGGAAATATCCTGACGCTCCTCGGTGCTCTGAGTTATCAAGTTGCCGTGCTCGTCGTACTGCGGGTTTCCGTTTTCATCCAAGTCAGGCGCGGTCGTCGTAGTCACCAGCTGAGTCGGCAACCCGCTCACCGAGAGGTTCCACGTGCCCACGCTCACGGCGCTGGCCACCGCTTGCTGAACCCACGCGGGCGTTTCGCCCTCGGCGATATGGAGCGCATTGCGTGCCTCCTGCGTGAGGCTGCCGCTCGCATCCACCAGATCAATCCACGCACCGCCATTGCCAAGCTGGAACTGGGGAATCACGCCGGCAGCATACGCCCCCATGTCGGGGCGGCCGCTCGAGTTGTTGTCGCACCAGGTGATGCGCATAGCGGCGCTGCCGGACAGCTCGTCATAGCTGTACGAAATCGTCTGCGTGCCGTCCCGCGTCAGGATGTCGTTGAGCGCCTGGCCCGCAAGATCGATGACCGCATCGACATCTTCCTCGTTCGCCGGAGCCTGTCCCTCGCCGTCCGCCTCGTCACCAGCGGCCTCGTCCTCGGCGAGCCCCAGCTGCTCCAGCAGCTCGGCGCGCGCGGGAACTTCAAGCGTCGCGGTCTGGGGGTCCTTCTCGCCCTTCGTATCCTCTTGAAGGGTCCAGGTAAGCTCGGATGCCTCGTCTCCCACCAAGCTCGCGGGCACGAGCACGCCAAGGTCGATGCGCGCATGGAGCGTCGCGAGCACCGGGGCCTGCTCGGAGCCGTCCGTCGCCTCGGGCGCGGCGCCCACGAGGTAGGTCTCGCCCGTCTCGGTGTCCTCGGGCGCGATGAAGGTAATCTTGAGCGCACCGTCGACCACCTCGGCGGTCGCGATGCGGATCGTGGTGGGCTCGTCGTTCTCGTCGAGTTGGAACACATCGAGTTGCGCGTCGGGGTCGATCGGCGCAAAGTTCTCGGGCAGCGGCACGGTCACGGTATCGCCCGCGATGACCGCAGCGCGGGTGCTCTCCGGATTCTCGGCCCACTGGGCGGGGTCGAGCTCGAATGCAAGGTTCAGCTGAGCGCGGAGCTCATCGGGCAGTACGCCCTTCTCGATATCCTCCGCCGGGTAGCCGTCCTCGGGGTCGGTGAAGACGAGGCCCGTGCTCGAAAGCACGAGCGCGTTGAAGTCGCCCTCCCAGGAGCGCGGGTCGATGCGCTCCTCCTGCTGGGAGGTCTGCTCCGCATCGTTTGCGGGCTGACCGTCCGTGGTCGAGCCGTTGCCTGAGCCGGCAGCCTCGCCTGAGCCGGCAGCCTCACCGGCCGAGGCGTTCGTCTCATCTGTTTGGGAAGTACCTTGTTCCTGGTCAGTATTGGCCGATGGGGCTTCGGTCGTTCCGGTACCCTCGGATTCCGAAGACCCGGACTGCGGAGACGCACTTTCCTCTGTCTCACCGACAGCAGCTTCGTCGCCTACCGCGTCAGTTTTTGACTGCTCCCCCACCCCGTTCTTGATTTCGGGTTCAGAGCCAGCGCTGTCCAGCAAGATTGCTGTCTCGTTTGCCTCCTGCATGGACTGCAAGCCGTCTGCCACGGCATACGCCACGCCGCTTCCCAGCGCTGTCTGATACGCCAGTACCACGACAAGCACTAAGCTTATCGCTCGTAGCGCATGCTGTTTTCCGAATGCTGCAATATGCCGCAGGACACGCCGAAATCGCTCCATACCGACCCCTCCACACCTTGACCAACAAGGGGCCCCGATGTGCTTCCCAAGGACACATCGGCACCATATCTAAACGGTGGTGATTTTGCATCAGTTTGTCAAGATTTCGTCGGGGGGATAACTGATTTATGTAGTGGAAGGTACCCCCACCGCACTTCCTTCGTTACGGAGACGGACGCGCATGAGCGCATCTACAAGGCCCAGGTCCTCCGGAACGGTGACCTTGAGGTTGTCGCGCGGACTCGCGATGCAGCGCACACGGCCCCCCGCCCGCTCGACGAGCGAAGCATCATCGGTGCCGACGAACCCCGTCGCATCCGCCGCGGTGCACGCGCGGCGCAAGCGCTCGGTCCGAAACACCTGGGGCGTCTGCACCGTCCAGAACTCCGTGCGCGGCGGCGTGTCCAGGATGATACCGTCTGCATCCGCGCGCTTGAGCGTGTCGATGGCGGGCTGGCCGCACACCACGCCGTCGAGGGCCTCGTCTTCCGCGAGCGCGCGAATCGCCCGGTCGATGGCTTCAACGGTGATGAGCGGGCGGGCGCCGTCGTGCACGGCAACGCAGGAGAAGCCCGCGGGAACCGCTTCGAGCCCAGCACGGGTGGAATCCTGCCGCGTCGCGCCCGCATCGGCAAACGTGATGGGCGTCTGGAACGCGAAAGGCTCGACGGCGCGACGGCGCATCTCGTCGCGCTTGTCTGAGGGACAGACCACCACGATGTGCCCTACGAGCTCGGAACGGTCGAACGTACCGATGGACCAGGACATCATGGGCCTGCCCGCGATGTCTACCAGCTGTTTGCCCCCCGGATTGCCGAACCGCGTGCCAGAGCCGCCACACACCAAGATCGCGCAGGCAAACGCCCGGAGGCCGTCCGCCTCGGCCGCGACCTTATGGGCGGCACGCCCCGTCGCGGCCCTAGATGTGCCCGCACCCGACGCCGCGCCCCGCTCGGACGCGCTCATGCCGCGCCGCCGCGCTTGCCCTGGCCCTGCATCCGGTAGAGCGAGTCGGCCAGAATCGTGGGGTTGTTCACGCCGAAGTCGCCCAAGCGCTCCGGGTCCTTCTGGATGTCGTCCAGCAGCTCCTGCAGCGAACCGTACTCGTCCACGATCTTCTCGGCCACGCCGTCGCGCACGACCGACACCTGCGAAAGCGTGCGCAGGCCAAGCGGGGTCATAACGGAGTCCTCGTCCAGGTCGTCGTAACCAAGAGCCTGCGCCACACGCTGCGGGTTGGTAAGCTCCTGAGGCGTCATCTCGCTAAAGAGGCTTCGGATACGGCGGGCGTTATCTTCCGATGAGTCCGAAGCGTAGTCGCGAATCATGAGGTTGTAGTCGTTCTCGATCGAAGTGCCCGCGAGCTGCTCGAGCTGCATCTGAACGAGCTTGCCCTGGCTACCGAGCTTCACGATGCAGAATTTAAGCTCGTCTTTGGCCTGCTGCAGGATCTCGAAACTCGAGAAGATGTCGGTGATATCCGCAAGGGTCACATAGTCGTCCAACTCGAGGGCCGTAAGGCGCAGTAGGGCGCGGTCGAGCGAGGCGCGCGTGGTCTGCAGCGTCGAGACCAGCTGGTTCACCGATGCCATGATCTCCGAGACCGGCTGGATCTGATACGACTTGCCGCGCACGTACACGTTGACGACGCCGCGGCGCTCGGACACCGAGATCACGATGGCGTCGGTGAGCACGCTCATGCGCGCAGCGGTGCGATGGCGCATACCCGTTTCGCTCGTTGCCAGCGACGGATCGGGGTTAAGGTGAAAATTAGCTCGCAGAATCTGCGAGAGATTGTCGTCGATCACGACGGCGCCATCCATCTTGGAAAGCTCGAAGAGGCGGTTGCTGGTAAACGAGATGTTGAGAGGAAACCCATCGTTGCCTGCCGCAAGCACGTGCTCGGTATCGCCCACGCAGATGAGCGCGCCAAGGTGCCCGGCAATAATCATGTCGAGGGCGGTACGAATGGGCTGTCCGGGGGCAGTGAGGCGAATGGCCTCGTTCATGCGCTTTTGAATCTCGTTCTTATCCAATATGCTCTCCCCTCTCGTACATCTCATACGTCAATCACTCATACGCTGTCTATTTTCTCATGGATTGGCCGACGTCCGGCGGCGCGGCTTAAGAATTCAAAAAAGTCGTGAGGGGCGGTGGGAACAGGAGCGGCGGCGGGGAGGCGCCGCGGCATATTAATGCCTCCCCTATCTGCGGGATTCTATCCAAATTTGCGCTAGGTCGGTCTTTTTTCCTGCGGAACGCGGGTGCCGCCCGCCCCACACGCAGGTAGAGCGCTCGCCGCGGGCCGTCTACCAGCGCGGCGGGCGAACCCAACGCCTGAATCGCAGGAAATAAGACCGACTTAGCGCATTTTTGGCTACAAAAGCCCAGATAGGGGGTGCACAAAAAGGGCCGCGCCCGCATCCGTGCGAGCGCGGCCCTTCTACTGAGGCCATGATTTGCTACCGCGTGGCGCTTCCAGACTGGGCGGCGCCGCCGGGACCACCGGCAAGAGCAGGCGCGGCGGCACTTGAGCGCGGCGCGGGCTCAAACGACCCGCCGAGCGCTCCAGTGCTTCGCGGAGCCGGAATCTCCCCCGTCCCGTGGCTAAACACAAACGAACCGTCGACCACGTCGCAGAGCACGGTATCGCCCGCGTTCCACTCACCGGCCAGAAGCTCCTCAGAAAGCGGATCCTCGATGAGCTTCTGGATCGCACGGCGCAACGGGCGCGCGCCATTGGTGAGGTCGGTGCCCTCGGCCACAATCTTGGCGATGGCGGCATCCGTCAGCTTGATATTCATGCCGTTGGCAATGAGGCGCTGGCGCAGGTCGTCCACCAGCAGCTCGGCGATCTTGGTCAGGCTCTCGCCCGCGAGCTTCTGGAAAACCACGATATCGTCCACGCGGTTCAAAAACTCCGGACGGAACAGGCGCTTGAGCTCGCCCATCGCACGGCTCTTGATCTCGGTGGAAGAGAGGCCCGCCTCCCCGGTGCTGCCAAAGCCCACGCTCGACTCTTGCGCAATCTCGCGCGCGCCCACGTTCGACGTCATGATAACGACCGTGTTGCGGAAATCGACCGTCTTGCCCTGGCCGTCGGTCAAACGCCCCTCATCGAGCACTTGCAGCAAGATATTGAAGATGTCCGGATGCGCCTTTTCGATCTCGTCGAAGAGCACCACCGAATACGGGTGACGGCGAACAGCCTTGGTGAGCTGGCCGCCTTCCTCGTGGCCCACATAACCCGGGGGGCTACCGATGAGCTTAGAGACCTCGTACTCGCTGGCGAACTCAGACATATCGAAGCTGATGAGCGCGTCCTTGCTGCCAAACAGGTATTCGGCGAGGGTCTTCGCCAGCTCGGTCTTGCCCGTGCCCGTGGGGCCCAGGAAGATGAACGAACCGCCGGGACGGCGCGGATCTTTGAGCGGGGAACGGGAGCGGCGGATGGCCTTGGCCACCGCGTTCACCGCCTCGTCCTGCCCGATGATGCGCGTCTTGAGCACGTTCTCGCAGTTGAGAAGGCGCCGCGACTCGTCTTCGGTGAGCGATGAGACGGGAACGCCCGAAGCAACCGACACGATATCGGCGATCTGCGGGACATCGATCACGATGGGAGCGGCATCCATCTGGGCGTTCCAGGCGGCACGCGCCTCGGAAAGCTCGATTTCAGCCTGCTTCTCCTGCTCCTTGAGCTCGGCGGCGCGGTTCATGTCGTCGTTCTCCGCCGCTTCGTCGGCCGCCGCCTTGAGCTCGCCCAGACGGGCCTCGGCCTCGCGCACGGGCTCCGGCGCGCGGTTGCGCGCGATGCGGGCGCGGGCGCCGGACTCATCGATGAGGTCGATGGCCTTGTCGGGCAGATAACGATCTTGGATGTAGCGGGACGAGAGCGTCGCCGCAGCCTCAACCGCCTCGGGGGTGTAGTACACATGGTGGTGCTCTTCGTAGCGTGGGAGCAGGGCGGTAAGGATCTTGACCGTGTCCTCGATACTCGGTTCCTCGATATCGATGGATTGGAAGCGCCGCTCGAACGCCGGGTCCTTGGAGAGGTATTTTCGGTACTCCTCCGCCGTGGTGGCGCCGATAATCTGGAACACCCCGCGCGCGAGCACCGGCTTAAGCATGGAGCTCGCGTCGATGGAGCCCTCGGCCGAACTGCCCGCTCCGATGAGCGTGTGCATCTCGTCGATGAAGAGGATGATGTCGTCGGCCTCGGTGGCCTCCTGGATCACGCCCTTCAGGCGCTCCTCGAACTCGCCGCGGTACTTGGCGCCCGCTACGAGCCCCGGCAGGTCAAGCGACCAGATGTTCTTGTTCATAAGGTTCTCGGGCACGTTGCCGGCAGCGATTTCCTGCGCAAGGCCTTCCACGATGGCGGTCTTGCCCACACCGGGGTCGCCCAAGATGAGCGGATTGTTCTTGGTGCGTCGAGAAAGGATCTCCATCATGCGCGAGACCTCTTTTTCGCGGCCAATCACCGGGTCGAGCTTGCCGTCGCGCGCTTCCTGCGTGAGGTTGGTGCCGAACTGCTTGAGAACCGAGGAGTCGTCGCCCTTGCCCTGGCTCGAATCGCCCGAGAAGAACGGCAGGCCGGAGCCGGGGCGCACGGATGCGGCGCCCGCGAACGGACGGCGTCCCTGGTCCTTCGAGGTGAGCTTCTCGACCGCCTGGCGCACGGACGCCGCCGAGACGCCGAGACGCATGAGGATGTCCATGGCCATGCACGACGATTCGTCCACGATGCCAAGAAGCAGGTGCTCGGTAGATACGTAGGTCTGGTTGTTCTCGCGCGCGTGGCGGAAGCTCTTCTCCATCACGGTGATGACGGAAGGGGTGAAGGCGAGCTTGCCCTGCCCGGCGTTGCAGCTGGAGGCGCCATCGGGCGCCGTGCCCGTGGCGCCCTCGGAAGCCGAGCCCGTGGCGCTCTCGGCGCGGTGGGCGCCGTCGCCGTCAGATGCCGGCGCGTCGTCCGCGGAGGAATCCGCCGACGAAGACGCGGAAGACGCATCGACCGCAGGAGAGCCCGTCGCAGGCTTGGTCGTGGCAGCGCCTGCCGCCTCCTTAATCTGGTCCATAACGTCGTCGTATGAAATGTCGAGCGATTGCAGCGCCTCCGAGGCGATGCCCTCTTCCTTGGCGAGCGCGAGCAGCAGATGCTCGGTGCCCACCTTGGTCGACGATAGCGCGATCGCTTCTTCCTTCGCCATAGACATGACGCGGCGAGCACGATCGGTAAATCTGTCTAACATGCTGAAAACCTCTGCTGTGCCGACTTGTTGTCTATCGGAATGCGCAGGCAGCACGCTGCGCATTCCCCTTCTTTACCCAAAGGTGCACCATCATAACAGCTCAGCGCGAGAAAATGAGACGGCAGGCCCACCACATGCGCAAGATGTGAAGGATCGGCACTGCAAGGGCCATGCACCGCGAACCGAACAGGACTCAATGAGCGAAAAGGCGCCTAATCGTGAGCCAAAACGGACCCGTCCCAGAATGACTCAGCAACGTGCCGGCAAGAAAGAGCAGTACCGCGCAAAACGAGAGGCTTCCTGCCGCCACGATAGAGGCAACAAGCCGCACATCCAGCCTGCGCTCGAATGATTCAGCCATGCATTCTCCCTTCTCCTGGGCCCGTCGCGCACGCCTGGTTGCAAGCGCGCGCCTCCGCCGCCTGGGCATGCAAACAGACGAAGGTCGTATGCGCCACCCTCACCCCATAAGGAAAAAGGGTGCCCGCCCAAAGGGGCAGGCACCCTCGACCTTCACCGCTCGCAGGGGTGCGCCCACACGAGCGGAAAGCACGACAAGCCCGCTACGCCGTCTCGACAGAGGTCTCGTCGGCCTCTTCCTGAGCCACGAGCTGCTTCTCGTAAGCCTTGTAGAAGGGGTAGTACAGCAGGGCATCGATGGCAATCAGCGCCACGACGAGCACCACGGCCTTCCAGTCGAAGGTCGAAAGGTACGCGCCGAAGATGCTCGGCATGTTCCACGAGAGGAGCGCGAACGTCTTGGCAACAAGGCCCGTCATCATGCAGACATAGGCAATGATGGCGTTCACCGTAGAGGTGAGCAGGAAGGGAATGAAGAACATGGGGTTCATCATGAGAGGAACGCCGAAGATGATCGGCTCAGAGATGTTGAAGAGCGCCGGCACGATGCCCACGCGGCCGATGGTACGCAGCTGCTTGGACTTGGAGCGGATGAGCAGGATGGCAAGAGCCAGCACCGAGCCGCAGCCGCCGATCACGACAAAGTAGACCCAGAACGGCGTGGTGAAGATGTTCGGGAGCGCCTCACCGGCCGCCTGGGCGGCGGCGTTCACCGAGAGGCCGCCATCGCGGATGGGACCGAGCACGCCGGAGAGCGCAGCGTCATGCACGCCGAAGAACCAGAAGAACTGCACCAGGAGCGTAGCGATCGCAGCGAATCCAAGCGAATCGGTCGCGTTGAAGACAGGAGCGAGGTTGGTGTAGATGAACGCGGGGAGCGTGGTGCCCATCGAGTTGAAAATCGCGAAGATCGCGGTGTCGACGGCAAGGATGATGATGCCGGGGATAAGCGAAGCGAAGGCCTCGGAGAGCGACGCCGGGACCGAGGGCGGGAGCGCTATGCGGCCCACATTGTGCTCGCGCATGGCGCGATATCCCTCGACGGTGAGAATCGACAGGAAGATCGCCACGAGCAGGCCCTTGCCGTCAAGATAGAGGATGTCCGCCGTCTTGGCATCCCAGCCAAGCTCCACCGGCCCGAAGCAGATGAGCAGGAAGCCGCCCATCGTGAGCACCAGCGGGATAAAGGCATCGATCTTGTAATGCTTGCACAGGAAGTACGTGACACCGAGCGCGATGTACACCGAAAGCGCGCCCATGGTCATGGTGTTCGCCCAGGTGAGCAGCGTCGAATTGGCTGCAGCGAAGTTGGCCCAGGCCTCAAGCAGGAAGTTGCTACCCGGCTCGACCGCCGGCGCGGACGAGAGGATGGTGCAGATGCCGCCGAAAAGCGTGACCGGCACCAGCGAGATAAACGCATCGCGGATGGCATGCAGGTGGCGCTGCGTGCTCAGCTTGTTTGCTATCGGTAGAACGTGCTTTTCCAAGTACACTGTCAGAGAGTCCATAACGTTGCTCATATTAGGCTCCGATACGATCGATGATCTGCTGATAGACGGCCTTGCCGTTCATAACGCCGTAGTGCTGCGGAGCGATGGAATCCACCGGGCACGACACCTTGGCCTGAATGTTGGGAACGAGGTAGCGAATTTGCGGCCCCACGAGAATCATCTCGACGCCCTCGAGATGGTCTTCGAACTCAGCCTCGCCGTAGGCAGCGACCTCCAGGGTGCCCTCGCTCGCCTCTTCGATCTTCTTTGCCATGATGCCGGTGGACATCCCAGCGTTGCACACCAACATGACTTTTCTCATCGTTGCCCCTCCTCCTGATAGGGTTTTCCAGTCTGCTCGCCCGCGATGAAATCGCGATACCAGCGGTAGCTCTTCTTGGGGGTACGGGTGTACCCGTCCTCGAAGTCAACCGCGACAAGCCCATAGCGCTTGCGGCACCCGTTCTTCCATGAATACAGGTCGAAGGTGCTCCATACGAAATAACCGCGTACGTCGGCCCCAGCTTCCTGGGCGGCCTTGATGGCGGCGATATGATCTTTCATAAAGGCGATGCGATAATCGTCTTGGACCTCGCCCTGGCTCACGTCCTCGGCCACGCCGATGCCGTTCTCCGTGATGTAGATGGGCAGATGGTAGCGACGCGTCACTTCAATGAGGCCACGACGCAGACCGTCGGGGTAAATCTCAGTGCCCCACTCAGTCGTCTGCATGTTGGGATCGTCGAGCACCTGCTCGAACCAGCCCTTGATCACCACGCGCTGGGACCCCTTGAAGGCCGAGCCGGAGTTGTTCACCACGAGCTGGGTCTCGCCATCGGTATAGGGTCGCACGAGCACGCGCGAGTAGTAGTTGAGACCCAGGAAGTCGACGGTACCCTCGCGAAGCGCCTGAAGCTTATCGGGCGTTATATACGAAAGGTCAAAGCGACGGTTGAGGTCGGTGAGCAAATCGATGGGAAGCTCGCCTGTAGCGGCGGTATCGAGAATCCAGTTATTTGCGTAGTTGTCGGCGAATCGCATGGCAATCTTGGTCTCGAGGGTGTCATCCACGCCGTCGACGGGCCCAAAGCTGTGCACGATGCCGATAGAGCCCTCATAACCGCCCGCGCGGAACGCCTTCACGCCGAGCGCCGACGCATACATAACGTTGAACGCTGCATGCGCGCACTTCTCGGGATCCTGCAGGGCGGGCGGATAGTTACCGATGAGGTACCCGCTCATGACGAACCACTTAGGCTCGTTGAAGGTCGCCCAATAGCGCACGCGGTCGCCGAAGCGATCGAAGCAGACGCGTGCATAGTGCTCGAAGGCGTGCGCCGTCTCCTCGTTCAGCCAGCCGCCCTCATCCTCCCAGTACTGCGGAAGGTCCCAATGGTAGATGGTTACGAAGGGCTCGACACCGAACTCATGGCAGGTATCGATCAGGCTGTTGTAGAAGGCAATGCCTTCCTCGTTGACCTCACCCTCGCGATTCTTGATGATGCGGGGCCACGAGAGCGAGAAACGATAGGCGTTCTGGCCACCTTTCGCCATGGTCTCGATGTCCTCACGGTAGCGGTGGTAGTGGTCGCTCGCCACATCGCCATTCTCCAAATCGTTTTCATGCAGGTAGCGATCCCACATCGATTCGGCCTTCCCGCCCTCCTGCCAGGCTCCTTCACACTGGTAGGAAGCGGTCGCGCTCCCCCAGAAAAACGGTGCGGTAGTGTCCATGTCCCCTCCCTGGGTCCCCTGCCGGCATGCCGCCAGCATTACGACAAGTGGCTACGCGTTGCGGACGCGATACAGCTCGATAAGCTCGCGAATGAGCTCGCGCGCGAGGTTCGAGGTCATGAGATGGTCCTGGGCATGAACGAGCATGACGTTTACAGGCATGTGCTCACCGTTTGCCTCCTTGACCAGAATCTCGGTCTGCGTATTGTGCGCACGCAGATAGGCCTCATCCGACTGCTTCATATAGTCATCGCACGCTTTGAAGTTGCCCTGTTTGGCCTCGTTCAGCGCCATGAACGCAAGGCTCTTGGCCTCGCCGGCATCGGCGATGAGCGCGAACGGGATGAGCTCAACATCCTGCCCCCCGACCTGCTGCGCCTCCATGCTCCGCTTTTCTTCAGACATGCTCAGCTCCTTTCCTCGCCATGGGCGATTTCCTGCATCATCACTTCAAAACTTCGGTCGTCCACGATGCGCTTCTCTGAGGCGCTGCCGTCGAGGTCGCCGAAGCGGTGCATGCGGTCCAACCATTCGCTGAAGCCCTCTTCGTTGATTACAGAGAGCACATAGCCGCCCTGCTTGCGCGCATAGGAGATGTGGGCAAGGCCTTCGAGCATCTCGTTGGTGCGTTGAATGTGCAAGCGCACCGTGCGAGCGCTCACCTCGAACTCGGACGTCAGCTCATCAATCGATGCAGCCTCGCGCTCATTCAGATATGTTACGAGTTCGATCGCCTTCACTAGCCCCCCTTCGACAGCTTCATCCTACGGGGCGCACGTCCCCGACTCCATCACAGGCAATGCCGCGTTCGTGGCAATGTGTATATAAGAATGGCCTTTACCTGCATTTTTATTTGGCACACCTGCTCGGCGGGAAGTACGGGCGCCCTTGTGGCGAGCCGGCGGCAACGTTAGAGTATCACACTGGCAAAACGAAACGCACAGGAAGGATTGCCATGCAAGCAGATGTAGCCATCGTTGGAGCTGGGCCTTCGGGCATCTTCACGGCGCTCAGGCTCATACGCGAGCGCCCGCAGCTTCACATCGTCATGGTTGAGAAGGGCCTGCCCATCGAAAAGCGCTCATGCCCCAAAGCGCGTGCAGGCCGCTGCGTTCAGTGCAGCCCGTGCCGCATCACCACGGGGTTTTCTGGGGCCGGCGCATTCTCGGATGGAAAGCTGTCTCTCTCGCACGAGGTGGGCGGCGATCTTCCTGAGCTCATTGGGTGCGACCTTGCCCAAAAGACCATCAATGAAGTCGATGGCATCTATCTTGCGTTTGGTGCCGATGAGCACGTCGAGGGGGTCGATGCGCCGGAATCTGTACGTAAGATTCGCCTGCGAGCGATCCAAGCTGGACTTAAACTCGTCGACTGCCCCATCCGTCACCTCGGAACCGAGAAAGCCCAGGAAATCTATGGACGAATCGAGCGGGACCTCATTGACCGAGGCGTAGAGATCGTGTTCAACACCGACTGCCGCGATCTCATCATTGAGGATGGCGCGTGCCGAGGCGTCGTCGCCGAAGGACCCGAGGGGGCGCTGCGCATTGACGCCGAGCGCGTTATCGTGGCAACGGGCCGCCGCGGAGCGGATTGGCTCGAGCACCTTTGCTCCGAGCACGGCATCGACCATGTTCCGGGCGCCGTTGATATGGGTGTGCGCGTCGAGGTGCGCAATGAGGTGATGGAGCGCGTGAACGACGTGCTCTACGAGAGCAAGCTTATCGGCTATCCCAACCCCTTCCGCAACAAGGTGCGCACGTTCTGCCAAAACCCCGGTGGCTTTGTAAGCCAGGAGAACTACGACGGCGGCCTGGCGGTGGTGAACGGCCATTCGTACAAAGAGCGCAAAAGCGAGAATACCAACCTAGCCGTGCTCGTGACGCACAATTTCCGCGAGCCTTTCAACCAACCCATCGCATACGCCCAAAATGTTGGGCGCCTCTGCAACATGCTCGGAGACGGACACATCCTCGTCCAACGCTTTGGCGACATCTTAGACGGCAAGCGCACCTGGCAAAAGGAGCTCTCGCGCTCGAACATCAAGCCCACCCTCGTGGACGCCGTGGCGGGCGATATCACAAGCGCGCTGCCCTACCGCACCATGACCTCAATCGTGAACTTCATGCTCGCCGTCGACCAGGCCATCCCCGGCTTCGCCTCGGCCGAGACGCTGCTCTACGCTCCAGAGCTCAAGTTCTACAGCAACCGCGTTCGCATGGACGAGCGCTTCGCCACCAATGTGCGCGGCCTGCACTGCCTGGGCGACTCAAGCGGGTGGACGCGCGGACTCATGATGGCGAGCGTCATGGGCTACCTCATGGGTGGCTACCTAGCAGAGGAGCTGTAGGAAGAGCGCCCGCCGCACGGGCCGATGCGCGCAGCGCGAGGCCCCC
>ENA-OPRS01000390-OPRS01000390.1-human-gut-metagenome-genome-assembly--contig:-NODE-390-length-28766-cov-3.043886_pt1 | contig 28766 bp, 20 predicted proteins | sample MGYA00241795_ERZ501881 | MGnify/ENA primary metagenome ERZ501881 (study PRJEB25962, sample SAMEA2042440) | human gut metagenome | biome: human gut; feature: human-associated habitat; material: faeces... | reverse complement strand
CCTCGAACATCTTCACCACCTTGATGTTGGCACCGCCGTGCTTGGGGCCTTTCAGAGAACCCAGGGCCGCGGCAATGGCGGAATAGGTATCGGTACCCGAGGAGGTGACCACATGGGTGGTAAAGGTGGAGTTGTTGCCGCCGCCGTGGTCCGCGTGGAGAATCAGGGCGATGTCCAGCACCTTGGCCTCCAGCTCCGTATAGGAACAATCGGGCCGCAGGATCCGCAAAATGTTCTCCGCCGTGGAAAGCTTGGGATCGGGCTGGTGGATAAACAGGCTCTGGCCATCGTGATAGTGACGGTACGCCTGGTAGCCGTACACGGACAACAGGGGAAACAGGGCAATCAGCTGCATGCTCTGACGCAGCACGTTGGGAATGGAAATATCTTCCGCCGCTTCGTCATAAGAATAGAGAGTGAGCACGCTGCGGGCCAGGGTATTCATCATGTCGCTGCTGGGTGCCTTCATGATGATGTCCCGGACGAAACTGGTGGGCAAAGTCCGGTAGAAGGACAAAAGCTCGCAGAAGGTCCGAAACTGCTCCTGATCCGGCAGATCTCCAAACAACAGCAGATAGGCCGTGCGTTCAAATCCGAAATTGTCCCCTTTGGGCTGACGGCGAATCAGCTCTTCCACATTATAACCCCGGTAGTAGAGCTCGCCCTCACAGGGAACGCTCTTCCCGTCCACGGTCTTGGAGGAAATGATCTCCGAGATGTTGGTAAGTCCCGTCAGCACACCCTTGCCGTTTAAGTCCCGCAGGCCCCGCTTGACGTCGTACTTCACATACAGTTCCGGGTCAATTTTGGTGTTTTCCACACAGGTTTCCGCCAAGGCGCGGATTTCCGGCTTGATCTCCGAATAAATAGACATTTACAAAACTCCTTCCTCAGCGTCCGATTGGCGCTTCTCTGGGGTGTCGGCTTCTCTGTTTCACAGTCTTCAAGCCTTTTTTAAGTGATAGTTATTCACTTTATTATACTAAAGTATCTCTCTCAATGCAAGGGGATAATTGTTAACTTTTTGTTGCGAAAGGATTTTTTCATGAAACAAACCTTCTCCCGCCTGCTGAAAAAACTGGGAATTCTGTTGGGCGTGGGCTTGTGCCTGTGGTGTGTGGGGGTCAAGCTCCAGGGATGGTCCCGGGAGCAGGGAGGCGACGCCCTGCTCTTTGCCGCCGGAATGAAGGCGGAGGCTGTATCCTCCGCTTCCCAGGCTTCTCCCAGTCCCTCTCCCCAGCCGGATCTCTATTCTCTCCCCGACGACGGTGTGGTCTCCCTGACGGCCACCGCCCAGCCGGAGGCCTCCGTCACTCCAGACCCCAACCGGAAATCCGCCCCGGTGGAAGAAATCCAGCTTTCCGGCGGCACCCAGGTATCCAACTTTTTCGTCAAGGACACCACCGGTTCCGGCACCGATCTGAACGCCTCCCTCCAGGAGGAACCCTCCGTCCATCTGAAAAAGGACGGCAGCGTGGAAATCCTCATCTACCACACCCACACCTCCGAGGCCTATTCCCAGACCTTTACGGGATTTTATTACACGGACATGGCCACCCGGACGGAGGATCCGGACCAGAGCGTGGTGGCCGCTGGGGAGGCCCTGAAGGAATCCCTGGAAGCCGCCGGATTCGGGGTGGTCCACGACACCACCGTCAACGACACCCTGTACAACGGCTCCTATGACCGCTCTTGGGAAGTGCTCCAAAAAAACCTGACAGAATACCCCACCATCCAGGTGACCATCGACGTCCATCGGGACTCCATGACCACGGACAGTGGGGTAAAATACAAACCAACTGTGACCCTGGAAGGCCGGAAAGCTGCCCAGGTGATGCTCATTGCCGGGTGCGACGCCGACGGGGGCTGGGGAGATTTCCCCCGGTGGGAGGAAAACCTGCGCCTGGCCCTGCGGATTCAGCAGCAGCTCCAGACCTCCTATCCCGGTCTGGCCCGGCCTCTCAATTTCTCCAACAGCAAGTACAATATGAACGCCACCCCCGGTTCCCTGCTGGTGGAGGTGGGTACGGAGGTTAACACGGTCAGCGAGGCCCGCTATTCCGGATCCCTGGTGGGAGAGGCCATTGCCCAGGTTCTGGAAGCCTGCCAGTGACCTTGCCTCAGCCCTGGTTTTCCGCCAGCAGCCGGTAGATTTCCCCTTTCTTGAAACCTGTCTCCTTGGCCGCCTGTTTGGCAGCCTCTGTAGGGGAAAGACCTCCCTGAGCCAGGGAACGGGCCAGGTCCGCCGCCTCTTCCAGGGTGTATTCCGGCTCCGGAGCCCCTTCTCGGGCACGGCCCTCCACCACCAGTACAAATTCCCCTCGAGGTTCCTTTTCCCGGTAATGGGCCGCCGCTTCCCCCAAAGTGGTGCGCCAAACCTCCTCATGGATCTTGGTCAGCTCCCGGCACAGGGCAATTCTCCGGTCCGGGCCAAACACCTTAGAAAAGTCCGAAAGAGTCTTCCGCAGCTTGTGGGGAGCTTCGTAAAAGATCATGGTGCGCTCTTCCCGCTCCACTTGTTCCAGGTGTTCCCGGCGGCTGCGCTTGTTGACGCTGAGAAATCCCTCAAAGGTGAACCGGCCTGTGGGCAGGCCGCTGATGGCCAGGGCGGAAAGGGCCGCCGTGGGCCCCGGCACCACATACACCGGAATTTCCGCCTGAGCACAGGCTGCCACCAAAGTCTCCCCGGGATCGGAGATGGCAGGCATTCCCGCGTCGGACACCAGGGCGCAGCTCTGCCCCTCTTGCAGCCGGGCCACAATCATGGGTCCGTGTTCCAGCTTATTGTGCTCAAAATAGCTGATCAAGGGCTTTTTGATCCCAAAATGGGTCAGCAGCTTCAAGGTCACCCGGGTGTCCTCCGCGGCGATAAAGTCCACTTCCCCCAGCACTTCCAGGGCCCGGGGAGAAAAATCCCCCAGGTTCCCGATGGGCGTCCCCACCACATACAGCGCCCCTTGTTCCATCGCTTCCGCCTCCTTCCGGGATTTCCCCGGCTTATGTTCCCTCATCCTAGGGACGAGGGGTTGTGTTCCGGATTGTTCCGGTAGTCTCCGTAAATGACCTCCAGCTCCGCCGAGGGGGAACCGTCCGGCCCTTCCAGCAGCAACACCGGCTCCACCACCATGCCCACTTTTCCCCCGCTGCGGCATTCCAGCAAAAAGAGGAAGGGGGCCTTGCCCACCCGCTGCTGGCACAACCGCAGCCGTTTGGGCTCCAGGGCGTACCGGTGAAAGACCTCCATGGCCTCCGAAAGGCGTGCAGGACGGAGACAGAGAAACAGCTTTCCCCCATACCGCAGCCCATACCGGGCTCCCCGGGCCAACTCCTCCAGAGAGAGTGTGTCCCCCTGGCGGGCGGTGCGCCGGGCATCATCCCCGCTGGGGATGCCTGCCCCAGGGGCGGTGTAGGGGGGATTGCAGGCAATCAAGTCCAGACTGCCGGCAGGAAACAATTCCTCCATCCGGCGTACATCCCCCTGGAGGATGCGGATCTGGTTCTCATAGCCGCTTTCCTCCACGGAGCGCCGGGCCTGCCGGGCCCCCTGTTCCCGCAGTTCCACCCCGGTAATGGACCCGGCTTTTCCCCGAGCTCGCCAAAGCAGGGGAATCACCCCGCAGCCGGTGCCCAGGTCCGCACAGCGTTCCCCCCGCCGGGGCATGGAAAAATCCGCCAGTAAAATGGCGTCGGTGCCGAATCCGTGTTCCCGGCTCACCAGCACTTTGCTGCCTGCCGAAAGGGGTTCCCAGTGTTCCTCCATAAAGACCTCCCAAAACAAAAAGAAGAGCCCGCTGGGAGGAATTCCCACCGGACCCCGCTTTTCTGAAATTTTCAGACCCGAAACTTAGCCCTCCTGGGGAGCGCCCACAGGGCAGGTGCCGGCGCAAGCGCCGCAATCAATGCAGGTATCGGGGTCGATCACATATTTGCCATCGCCCTCGGAGATAGCTCCAACGGGGCATTCGCTGGCGCAAGCGCCGCAGGCAATACATTCATCGCTGATCACATAAGGCATGAGGAACACCTCCATTCAGATTTTCAAGCTTATTTTATCACATTTTAGTAAAATTGCAATCCCTTTTTCTCAATCCTGTGCAAAAATTGGCGAAGAAGTTCCTGGAAAAACTCAGGTTTCTTCCAAGTCTTTCAGCTCCTCCAGCTCCTTCCGGGCCACCTTGATCTTCCCGTCCCGGAGCACTTTTACCTCCGACACCTTGAACACCTTGGGCGCCCCATCGGGATCCTTGTCCAGCCGGATGGTCAGCTTCCGGGTCAGAAGATTCTGCTCGATGACAACTCCTTTGCCCTCAGGGGTGGACACCAAAGCCCCCACCTTGGGGGTGGACCGGAGCAGATCCTGGTAGGCCTCCTGCTCGTATTTCAGGCAGCACATGAGCCGCCCGCAGGCGCCGGAAATCTTCACCGGGTTCAGGGACAACCCCTGCTCCTTGGCCATCTTGATGGATACGGGCGTAAACCCGCCCAGAAAGGACCCGCAGCAGAAAGGCCGGCCGCAAATTCCCATGCCGCCCAGCATTTTGGCCTCGTCCCGGACGCCGATCTGCCGCAGCTCGATTCGGGTGCGGAACATGCCCGCCAGGTCCTTCACCAGCTCCCGGAAGTCCACACGGCCGTCCGCGGTGAAGTAAAAGAGGATCTTGGAGTTGTCGAAGGTGTACTCCACGTCCACCAGCTTCATCTCCAGGCCCCGCTCGGCGATCTTCTTTTCGCAGGCCTTAAAGGCGCTCTTTTCCTTTTTCCGGTTCTCCGCCACCTTTTTCAGGTCTTCCTTGGTGGCCCGCCGGATCAGTTTCCGCAGGGGCTGAACAATGGCAGAGTCGCTGACTTCCCGATTTTCCAGGGCCACTTCCCCGCACTCGGTTCCCCGGGCGGTTTCCACAATCACCATGACCCCCTTTTCCAGGGTCTCTCCCTGGGGATCAAAATAGTACACTTTTCCTGTATTTTTAAAGCGCACGCCGATCACTTCGGCCATACGCATCCCTCCTTTCCTGCCGGGATTTCCCGGCTCTTCCTGGAGCGCTTCCCTTCCGGTCACCGGCCCGCCGCTTCCCGCAGCCGGGCGCTGAAATCCGTGGTGAGCAGAGCCATATTGGCGTTTCTCTCCAGCTTTTGACGGAATTCTCCCGGCAAAGGCGCCAAGGCCATCAGCCGTTTCCGGGACAGGGCGCTGAGCCGGTCCGCCGTTTCCGGCGCACCTCCCAACACCGCGCTTCCTCCCGCCCGCAGCACGCAGGCGTCTCGGAAGATCACCTCCAGCCGGGCAAGCACCTCCCGGAACAGCTCCCGGTCCTTTTGCAGGGGCGCCACCGCCTGAAGAAGGCTGTCCTCCCGAGGCTCCGTCACTCCCCGGGCAATGGCCTGGGCCAGGGAAAAGGCCCGGGCAGCTTCCCCACCGGAAAGTTCTTCCAGCATCCGTCCAATATTTCCCCCGCACAGGGCCGCCAGTTCCCGGGCCCGTTCCGGGGTCACCTGCTCCCGGGCCGCCACATAGGCCGCCGCTTCCTCCTGGGAGGGAGGCTGGAGCAAAAAACTTTGAACCCGGCTGCGGATGGTGGGCAGCAGCCGTTCCGCTGAAGGGCACACCAAAAGGAACACCCCGTGCTCCGGGGGTTCCTCGATCAATTTGAGCAGTTTGTTCTGGGCCGGCTCCAAGGTCCGGTTTCCCAAAAACAGCAGATAAACGCTGACCTCCGCTTCCTCGGGCATCCGGTAGGCATCGGAGATCACGCTCTTCACCGCGTCAACAGTAAGGGAGCGGGTCGCCCCGCTCCCTTCCACAACGCGGATATCGGGATGTGTTCCGGCTTTGGCCCGCACGCAGGAAGGGCACACCCCGCAGGGGGCGTGCTCCCGGTCCCGGCACACCAGGGCCTGGGCCAACAGCCGGGCAAAGGTCCGTTTCCCGCACCCCGGCTCCCCCTGGAGCAGCAGGGCGTGAGGAAATCGGCCCGCGGCAAAAGCGGCGGAAAGAGCCGCCTTCACCTCTTGATTGCCCAAAAATCCGGGAAATTCCATCAGACCTTCTCGAACCGGTCCACGTTCAGCACAAAGATGGTGGATCCGCCCACCGTGACTTCCACGGGGAAGGAGGAATACATGCCCACTTCCATGGTGGAGGTGCTGGGAACGATCTGGGTGCGGCGGCTGGAATACTTGGAAATGATGCCGATCACATCATCCACCTTGTCATCTTCCACGCCGGAGATAAAGGTGGTGTTGCCCGCCATCAAAAAACCGCCGGTGGTGGCCAGCTTCGTTACGGAGAAGCCTTCCCGAGTCAGCGCGGAGGACACCGCGCCGCTATCGTCGTTGCTGACAATTGCAAGGATCAGTTTCATAATCTACCATGCCTTTCCCGGCCTGGGGCGAATGCCCGCCCCGTGACCAATTGAAGATGCGCCCCCCATCCGGTCTTTCGGCCGGAGGATGTGACGAAAGTTGCTATGGCTATTCTACCATTAAACTTAGAAAAATGAAAGTTTTTTTTGAAATTTTTATGAAAACCCACCGGAGAGGGACCTTCCCTTGGGCCTCCTTCCCAAAGCCCCCTCTCGAGCCAGCTCCTTGCGGACTTCTTTTTCCAGGAAAAACAGGGCAATCACATTGGGCAGGGCCATCAAACCGTTCATGGCGTCTCCCAGCTGAAACACCGTTCCCACAGGCAGAAAACAGCCCAGCACCGCAGCCACGGCAGCCGCCAGAGCATAGACCGTTTTCCCTCTGCCTCCCGTCAGGTAGAACAGGCCTTCCCGGCCGTAGCAGCACCAGGCCACCAAAGTGGCCAGAGCAAACAGGGCCGTACACAGGGAAACCGCTTTCCCGCCCCAGGGACCCAGGGCGCTTTCAAAGGCGTAGAAGGTCAGGGCTGCCCCTTCCAACACCGGGGACCGGCAGCACAAAATACACAATCCCGTCACCGTGCACATGAGCAAGGTGTCCATAAACACCTGGAAGATCCCCAGGCACCCCAGCTCCACCGGGGTAGGACCCTCTACCTCCTGGTAGGCAAAGGCGGAACTGCCCAGACCTGCCTCGTTGGTGAAGATTCCCCGGGAAACCCCGGTCTTCATGGCTAGAAGAGCTCCAGCCACTCCGCCCGCTCCGGCCCGGAAGGAAAAGGCTCCCTGGAAAATGCTCTGAAAGGCCCCGGGGAGATTGGCCCGAAAGATCCAAAGGACCCCCAGGGATGCGGCAAAAAACAGAAGGGTCATCAGGGGCACCAACCGTTCGGTGATCTTCACCCCCAGGGTCAGGCCTCCCCGAGCTACAAAGAACACCAGTACTCCCATGGCCAGGGCTCCCGCTGCCGGGGCCACCCCCAAAGCCTCCAGGGACGCGGCGGCCGCGTTGGTCTGGGCCATATTTCCCATGCCCAGGGACGCCATCACACAGCCTCCCGCATAGAGGGCGGCCAGAGGCTTTCCCCACCGGCCCACCTGGCGGATGTACCCCAAAGCCCCCGGCGCTTCCCGGTGACGGCCGGCCAGCAGGTTTTCCGCAAATACGGTCATCATGCCGAACAGGGCAGACACCCACATCCAAAACAGGGATCCCGGTCCCCCGACGGTAATGGCCGCCGCCACTCCTACAATGTTTCCCGTGCCGATGGAGCCTGCCAAGGCCGCGGTCAGGGCCTGGAAGGAGGAGATCCGCCCCCGTTCACCCCCAGAAGAGCCCAGGGCCGATTTCATCCAGCGGCCTATCCGACGGATTTGAAACCATCCGCTGGCAAAGGTGAAATAGATCCCCGCCCCCAGGATCAACAACAGCACATGCCAGCCCCACAGCAAAGTGGAAAGGACTTCCAACATGGCCTAGGACCTGCCGCCGGGCAAGGCAGTCCCCTGGGGCGGCCGATCCGATACAGGGAATCTTTTGGGCATGGCAACCGGCTCCTTTCTGGGCTGGATAGTACAGTATAGTCTCCTCTCCGCCCATGTATGCAAAAGTTTCGGCCCCATCCGGTTTGACGGGGCCGAAGAAAACACCTTATTTGTTCCGATCCTTTTTGTACCGGCCCAAAGCGTCGTCGTAGACTTTCCGCCGCAAACGGAATCCCACTTCAAACACCAGGGAAATGATCACATAGCCTGCCAAGAAGCAGCCCGCAAACACAATCCAGTATTCCACTTGTCCCGTGGGAAACCACCGGAATGTCACGGCACAGAGAGCTATCACCGGCAGCAACACCAGGGCAAACAGCACCATCCTCCACAGGTAAGACAGACGTTTCACCACGTTGCCGGAGAAGAGAATATACTGCAGCACCGTGGCAACTGCGCAGATCAACAGCATCTCATAGATTCTTTCCCGCCGCATGGTTTCCTTGGAATAGTCAAAGGCTGTAAACACCAAAGTCGCCACGGTAAAGGAAATACACAGGTTCGTCAGCAACTGAGGCAGACACTCCACCAGTTTTTTCATTTGTTTCCTCCCTTTTTACATGGTTACATGCCCAGCTTCTTGCGAATGGCCGGGGCGTATTGCCTGGAAACCCCTACCACTTCCCCGTTTTCCAGGGTCAGCTGCAGGCGGCCTCCCAGGTCGGGACGGATGGATGAAACCCGTCCGAAATTGACAATCACCGACTTGCTGGCCCGGACAAAGTCCCAGGAAGCCAGCCGCTCCTCCAACTCGTACAGCCGCAGAGGCGTTTCGTAAACACCCTCGGCGGTGTAGAGAAATGTACGTTTATCCACGGACTCAATGTACAGCACCTGTCCCGCTTCAAACAGGTAGGTCCGGCCTTCCCGGGTCCCCGTAAGGCGCTGGTCAAAGGACCGCAGAGCCGCCAGGATCCCCATGATCTGAGGGGTGGCCTCCCTGCACCGGATAACCACTTCGGTCTCCGTGAACCCGGGATTTTCTTCCAGAACAATCTTCATACCGTCACTTCCTTCCGCAGCTGCAAGACCAGTATAGCAACCCTGCATGCCCTTCACAAGGGGGGAAAAACCAAGTGGGAGGAATCGGCCCCCAACCTGCAAAAAAAGCGCAGGAACCCTTCCAGGTCCATGCGCTTTTTCTATGCTTTTTCTCTTATTGCAGAATTCCCCAAACGCTCACCGTGTGGAGGACGCTGCCTGCCAGCACGAACAGGTGGAAGACGGAGTGAATATAGGGAATCTTCTTGCCCACCCCGTACAGCACTGCTCCCAAGGTGTAGCAGATTCCTCCAGCCAGCAGGCACCAGAAGGTGACCCCGGAGGCGGCTCGGTAAAAGTCCCCCATAGCCAAAACCACCACCCAGCCCATGGCCAGATAACATACCATGGACACCTTCCGGAACCGCTCCACACTGATGGCGTTGAGTATCACTCCCAAAACCGCCGCCAGCCAAACCACCCCAAACATGGCCGCCCCTTTGACGCCTCCCAGGCACACCAAGGTAATAGGCGTGTAGGTGCCCGCAATCAGCAGGAAAATGGTGCAGTGATCCAGAGAGCGAAATACCACCTTGGCCCGGTTGATCCCCAAGGCGTGATACAGGGTGGAGACGGTGTAAAGCAGAATCATGGTGCCCCCGTACACGGCCCCGCAGGTCAGGGCAAGGGGCGTTCTCCGGCAGGTAAGCAGCAGGAAAACCAAAGCCCCCACCGCAAACAGGGCCGACACCCCGTGGGACACGGAGGAGAAGATCTCCTCTCCTAAGGTGTAGCGAGGCAGTCCCAGCCGCTTCCGCTTTTCCGCCCGCAGCTGATTGTTCTGCCGGCGGCGGGCCCATCGAATTTCTCTTGCAGTCATGGGATAATCCACGGAGATCCCTCCTAAAGGGTGGTAAAACACCCTGAATTTTTACATCTAGTTTTTAAAACCAGATCTAAAAGTATTATACACTGAAACATCTAAAAATACAAGTCCATTGGGGGAAGATGGTGAGAAACTTTCCCTGATTTTTCCCCTTTTTTCCGAAAGTATTCATTGACTTTTCCCTATCTCCATGGTAAAGTGTCAGTACCGTCATGTATGGGACGCGCCGCCGTGAAGCGCGTTCCAACAGGAAGAGCCTGGTGCTCCTCCTGAAAAAGGCAGCGTTGCCGGAGGGTTTCCTCCGGCCTGTTTGCCCTGCGAAAAGGACGGCAAGCCTTTTTGGTTGGGGAGAAGGGCTTGCCGCCCTTTCGCTTTTTCCGCAGGAAGGGTTTCTCCTTCCTCTATGCCCTATTTTTTCTTTTGCTTGAGGTACTATTTATGAAAAACGAAACGCCAAAATCTTCCAGCATCCTCCGGTTCTTCCCCTTTACCAAGGGATTCCGGGGCAGATTCCTGCTGGCCGTCCTCATGGTGGTGGTGGCTGTGGTGGCAAACTACATGACCCCTCAGGTCATCCGAGTCACCGTGGACTCCGTCATCAACGACACCCCCTTTAACCTGCCGGGCTTTCTGGTGGACTGGATCCAGTCCATCGGCGGCAGGGAAATGCTGCGCCAGCACATTGTGCTCTGCGCCTTGACTTCCCTGTTCTTTGCGGCTCTGGCCGGCTTTTCCAACTATTCTTCCCGGATGAATCTGGCCAAGGCCTGCGAGGGCACCGTGGCCCGGGTTCGGGACACCCTCTTTGACCACATTCAACACCTGCCCTATGCCTGGCACAACTCCCACCAGACCGGAGACATTATCCAGCGGTGCACCCAGGACGTGGATCTGATCCGAAACTTTGTCAGCGACCAGCTGATGGAATGTATCCGCACCGTGCTCCTGATTGTGGTTTCCCTGGTGCTCATGTTCGCCATGAACGTGGAGCTCTCCCTGATCGTCTCGGTTTTCGTGCCGGTGGTCATGGTCTCCTCCCTGGTCTTCTATGTGATCACCGGGAAGAAGTTTCGCCGGGCCGACGAAACCGAAGGGGAACTCACCGCCCTGGTTCAGGAAAACCTGACCGGAGTCCGGGTGGTCCGGGCCTTTGGCCGGGAACGGTACGAAATCGACCGGTTTAACAAGAAAAATCAGGAATTCACCGACCTGTGGGTCCGCCTGGGCAAGGTCATGGGCATCAACTGGGGCCTGGGGGACTTCTTTGCCGGGTTCCAGGTGTTGGTCATCATTGTGGCAGGCATCTTCTTTGTGGAGCGGGGCGCTCTCACCGAAGGGGAATTCCTGGCCTTTACCGCCTACAACTCCATGCTGGTGTGGCCTGCCCGAAATCTGGGACGGCTGCTGGCGGAGCTGAGCAAGACCTCCATCAGCGCCACCCGGCTCTTCGACATTCTGGACGCCCAGGAGGAGAAAAACTGCGAAAATCCCCAGCGTCCTCCCATGGACGGGGACATTGTCTTTGACCATGTGAACTTCGGCTACAACCAGGATACCGGCGTGCTCCACGACGTGAGCTTCCGGATCCAGGCAGGCACTACCTTTGGTATTCTGGGGGCCACGGGCTCCGGCAAATCCACCTTGATGGCGCTGCTGGACCGGCTCTACGAGCTGCCCCGGGAAAACGGGTCCATCACCATCGGCGGGGTGGACATCCGGAATATAGATCTTTCTTATCTGCGGAAAAACATCGGCATCGTCCTTCAGGAGCCCTTTCTCTTTTCCAAGACCTTCCGGGAAAGCATCGCCGATGGCGCCGCCCGGGAGGACCTGGAAACGGTCCGTCACTTTGCCCGGCTGGCGGTGATTGACGATGCCATTGAGAATTTCGCCCAGGGGTACGAAACCCCCATTGGAGAACGGGGAGTCACCATCTCCGGAGGCCAGAAACAGCGGGTGGCCATTGCCCGGATGCTCATGCAGGACACCCCCATCAAGATCTTCGACGACTCTCTCTCTGCGGTGGACATGGAAACCGACGCGAAAATTCGCCAGTCCATCCGGAAAAACGTCCGGGGCACCACCATTCTCATTGCCCACCGGATCACCACCCTGATGAACGCGGACCAGATTCTGGTCCTGGACCGGGGCCGGGTGGCCCAGCTGGGAACCCATCAGGAACTGATTGCCCAGGACGGGATCTACAAACGCATTTACGAAATGCAGTCCGTGGCCGGACAGGACTAGCCGCCTTCTTGCGTTCCGCAAGGGCGGAGGATATGATCCGTCGCCGGGTCCGTGACCGGGTCCGTGGCCGGACAGGACTAGCCGCTTTCTTGCGTTCCGCAAGGGCGGAGGATACGGTCCGTGGCCGGACGGGACTGGCCGCTTTCGATACATGAAACTTGAGGTATTCTTATGAATGAAGAACAAATTGAAACCCAAAATCAAAAAGGCAAATTTGCCTCTCTGAAAATCTGGGCAAAGCTGCTGCCCTTTTTAAAGCCCTATGGCCGAAATATCGTGGCCATCATCGCCCTGATGCTCATCAGCGCCGGATGCGACATAGCCTATCCCCTTCTTTCCGGCTACGCGGTGGACCAGTTTGTCACCCCCAGGACCAGCCAGGGGGTCACCTGGTTCGCCATAGGGTACATGGCGGTGGTGCTCACCCAGATGCTCTGCACCATGATCTTCGCCCGATCCGCCCTGAAGGTGGAAATGTATCTGGGCCGGGATCTGAAAAAGAAGCTTTTCACCCACCTGCAAACTCTGAGCTTTTCCTACTACAACACCACCCCTGTGGGCACCATCATGGCCCGGGTTATGAGCGACACCAATAAGATCGGCGGTGTCTTCGCCTGGAGTCTGGTGGATATCTTCTGGAGCGCCGCCTATGTGATCGGCTGCATGGTGGTCATGCTGTGCATCAACTGGCGTCTGGCGCTGCTGGTGATTGTGGTGGTGCCCTTTATCTCCCTGCTGACCCTCTACTTTCAGAAGCGGATCCTCCACATCAACCGCCAGGCCCGGCGGATCAACGCGGAGATCACCCGCCACTACAACGAGGGCATCTCCGGGGCAAAAACCTCCAAGACTCTTGTCATTGAGGACAAGAACACCGCCGCTTTCCAACAGGTCACCAGCCGGATGCGGGAAACCACTGTCCGGGGCGTGCTGTTAAACGCGGTGTATGTGCCTGTCATCGGCTTTTTGACCGCTTTGGCGGTGGCCTTCGTGATCACCGGAGGCGGAAACATGGTCCTGTGGGGAAACATCGGCATCGGCGAGCTGACCATCTTCATGAACTTTGCTCTGGTCATCGCCGACCCGGTCCAGACTTTGGCCCGGACCATCTCCAACTTCATCTCCACCCAGGCCAACATCGAGCGGGTTTCCGCCCTGTTGGAGCTGCAGCCCCAGATCACCGACACCCCGGAGGTCATCGAAAAGTACGGCACTTCCTTTGACCCCAAACGGGAAAATTGGGAACCCCTCCAAGGACACATCACCTTTGAGGACATCACCTTCCGCTATCCCGACGGCAACGAAAACGTGCTGGAGCATTTCAATCTGGATGTGCCTGCCGGCACCACCGTGGCCATTGTAGGGGAAACGGGAGCGGGAAAATCCACTCTGGTGAACCTGGCCTGCCGGTTCTTTGAGCCCACAGAAGGCCGGATCCTTATCGACGGGAAAGACTACCGGGAACGGAGCATGCTGTGGCTTCACAGCAACATCGGCTATGTGCTTCAGACTCCCCATCTGTTTTCCGGTTCCGTCAAGGAAAATATCCGTTACGGCCGGCTGGACGCCACCGATGAGGAAGTGGTGGAAGCGGCCAAGCTGGTAAACGCCCACGAATTCATCACCCACATGGAACAGGGCTACGACAGCGACGTGGGAGAGGGCGGCGGTCAGCTTTCCACCGGAGAAAAGCAGCTGGTATCCTTTGCCAGAGCCGTGCTGGCCAATCCCAAGATCTTCGTGCTGGACGAAGCCACCTCCTCTATCGACACCAAAACCGAGGCCCTGATTCAGGAGGCCATCTCCACCATGCTTACAGGCCGCACCTCCTTTTTGATCGCCCACCGGCTGTCCACCATCCGCAAAGCGGACCTGATTCTGGTGGTCCGGGCGGGAAAAATCATCGAGCGGGGCACCCACCAGGAGCTGATGACCGCGGGAGGCTACTACGCGGATCTGTACAACAAGCAGTTTGAAACCGAGAGCGCGGAAAGCGTCCTCAACAGCTAAAAAGCGGGTGATTTTCCAATCCCCGGTGCGGTCTGTGCCGGAGATTCCTGCTAAGGCAACAAAAAACCAGGCTGTCCCTCCAAGGGATCGCCTGGTTTTCTTTTTTACAACGGGGAACTTCCTTCTCCCCGATTATTCGTCTCCGTTTTCGGCTTTTGCCTCTTCGATCACTTTCTGGGCCACGTTGGCGGGAGCTTCCTCGTAGCGCTCAAACTCGAAGGTAAAGCTGCCTCTGCCCTGAGTGACCTGGCGGATAAAGGTGGTGAAGTCGTGCATTTCCGCCATGGGCACTTCCGCGTCCACAGTTTGCCGGCCCTCTCCTGCAGGCTCCATGCCCAGCACGCGGCCCCGGCGCTTGTTCACTTCGCCCATGACGTCGCCCATGTTGCCATCGGGCACCGTGGCCTTCAAGTGGCCGATGGGCTCCAGCAGCACGGGATTGGCCTTGGGCATGCCGGCCTTGTAGGCCAAAGTGGCAGCCATCTTAAAGGACATTTCCGAAGAGTCCACGGGATGGTAGCTGCCGTCATAGAGCACGGCAGACAGACCCACCACAGGATACCCTGCCAGGGGTCCCTTCAGGATGCATTCCCGCAGGCCCTTTTCCACTGCGGGGAAAAAGCCCTTGGGCACCGCGCCGCCAACCACGCGCTCGCCGAACTCCAGACCGTCGCTGTCGCAGGGGGAGAACTCAATCCACACGTCGCCAAACTGGCCGTGGCCGCCGGTCTGCTTCTTGTGCCGGCCCTGGACCTGAACCGTCTTCCGGATGGTCTCACGGTAGGGCACTTTGGGCTTTTTCAAGGTGATATCCACCCCGAACTTGGTCTTGAGCTTGGAAACCACCACGTCCAGATGCTGCTCGCCCAAACCACTGACCACCATTTCGTGGGTCTCGGTATTGGTGGTGAAGCGGATGGTGGGATCTTCTTCGGAGAGACGCATCATACCCTGGGCAATCTTGTCTTCCTCGCCCTTCTTGGCGGGTACAATGGCCATGGACAAGGTGGGCGTGGGATAATCCACCCCTTCCAGGGTGACCTTCCGGGCAGGGGAGCACAGGGTGTCCCCAGTGTTGGTAGAGGTCAGCTTGGGAATGGCACCGATGTCCCCGGCGCCGATGTACTTCACGTCAACCTGCTTTTTGCCCACCATCATCACAGTCTTGCCGATCCGCTCCGGATTGCCGGTGCGCATGTTGATCAGCTGGGACTCGGTGGAGATCTTGCCGGAAATTACCTTGATGTAGGAAAGCTTGCCGATAAAGGGGTCCGCCACGGTCTTGAAGACCACTGCGGCCGCTGCGCCGTCTTCGTTCACTGCCAGCTCCACCGGGTTGCCGTCCACGTCCAGACCGATTTCTCCGGCCTTTTCCTCGGCGGAGGGAGCCAACCAGGCCAACCCGTCCAGGAACTGCTCCATGCCCCGCATGAGCATGGCGTCGCCGCAGAACACGGGAGTGATGGTGCCGGACTTGACACCCTTGCTCACGCCCACAATGACTTCTTCCGGGGTGAACTCTTCTCCGGCGAAGTACTTCTCAAAGAGGGCGTCGTCGGTTTCCGCCACGGCCTCATAGATGGCCGTCCGCAGGCCTTCCAACCGGTCTCCCATGTCGGGCATGGGCACCGCCACCGGCTTGCCGCCGGAATAGTCGTAGGCCTTGTACTCCAAAAGGTTGATGTAGATGTTGGCCTGACCGTCCTGGATAAAGGGCACCACCACAGGGCACACAGAAGGCCCAAACTGGCTCTTCAAATCCTCGAACACCCGATAGAACCGGGCGCTCTCATCGCACAGGCCGTTGACAAAGAAGATCTTGGCATGTCCTGCCTTTTCCGCGGCGGCAAAGGCCTTTTCCGTACCCACAGCCACGCCGTCCTTGCCGGAAACCACCACCAGCACCGTGTCCGCGGCCCGCATGGCTTCGCACATGCCGCCCTCAAAGTCGAAAAGTCCCGGGGCGTCCAGGAGGTTGATCTTCTTATTCTTCCACTCCAGAGGAGCTACCGCAGCGGAAATGGATGCCTTCCGGCGGATCTCCTCGGGATCGTAATCGCATACGGTATTGCCGTCGCCCACCTTGCCCCGGCGGTCCGAAACCCCGGCCAGATACAGCATGGCTTCCGCCAAGGAGGTCTTCCCGGCGCCACCATGGCCGGCCACGGCCAAATTCAGTATATTCTTTGCCTGGTATTGGTTCATAACGTTTTAACTCCTTCCGCTGCCCAAAATAGCGGTGTTCACCGCGGTGCCATGCACTTTGGATTTTCCTGTTTTGCACAAGGTTCTCGTCACAAGGCATGACTAATTATATAGCATTCTTCCAAAGAATACAATGGGGAAAATCAAAAAATGGATGAATTTTCTTCGAATCTTTTCTTGTTTTTAGCATTTTCACCCAAAACTCATCGTTCTTTCCCCTCCTGGCGCCCCTTCTCCGCCTTCCCCGACCCTTTCCTTCCAGCCCCCTTCGGAACCACAAAAAACCCGCCCTTCCTCAGAAATCTGACGAAAGACGGGTTGTCACTTGCAAATAGATTTTTACCGGCAGAAGTTTATTTCCGCAGCCGGGGCAGCAGGATCACCACCAGCAGCCAGAACAGCTGGAACAGGAACAGGATCAGGGAAGAGAGCTGGCCCATGGCCCCGAAACAGGCCAGGAACGCCACCAGCACAAATCCCAACACCACCGCCGCGTTTTGGAGAGCCACCACCATGCCGATGGTCCGGCGCTCTTCCACACAGGCGGAAATCACGTTCATCATGGACTCCATGCGGCCCTTGGTGGCCACCACAGCGTCGGCCCGGGGAATTTGAGTTCCCGTCAGCTTCTGGTACTCCCGGCCCAGCCGGGAATCCAGAATGCCCACGGAAGCCGTATCCACTCCGAACAGCCGGGAAATCAGCTGGGAGGTCACGTTGGGGTCGGTGGTCCGGACGATCACGCTGATGCCGCTGTCCTCCAGCCGCTGAATCTCGTTTTTCCGGCGGCGGTCGGCGGTATAGGTGAGCACCAGCATGGCCACCACGGAGGTATCCACCGCCAAGTAGATCACCTGCTGGCCGCCGGAAGCATATTGGGCTTCCTCTTCCCGGGCAGGAACTTGGATCCGATGGTTGATCAGCAGGGCCCGGTTGCCGATGCAGATGGTCTTGCCATCCACCTGACCCACGATTCCCTGGTTATCCTCGTAAGAATGGGTTTCCACCTGAGGCAGCACATCTTCGTTCTCACTGATCACCTGGTCAAATACCCCGCTCAGGGGGCCGCCCACTTCCTTGACCAGCGCCGATGCGGCCATGACGCCGTCCTCGGCGGCGCCCCGGTCCCCATAGGTCTTGATGCCGTTTAAAACCACGGTGCCACGGGGGAAGAGTTCCTCCGCGTCCACCATGACCGCGTTCACATTCCCCAACTGCTCCACGGCTTCGTACCCCACCACCATGGCGCCGGCCCGGCGGGCGGTACGGCACAGACGGCTGATGGGCAGGTTCACCGAAAGCATGTTGGACACCGCCACGCAGGCACAGCTGGCCGCCGCGAAGGCGCTGATGGCCGTGGGCACGCTGTTGGTCAGCAGCAGCGTGGCAATGGTCAGCACCAAAGAGGCAATCAGCCCGATGGGAGCCAACAGCTGGGAGGCGGATTCGGAGGGATCGGGATTATAGGAAAGCTCCAGGAACCGCTTCAGGAACCCGGCTTTGCACTGGTAGGCAATCACCGGACGCTCGGCCACACAGTCCTTGGCCATCTTCAAAGCGGTGTTGTAGTCGTCGTAGGTGCGGACGCTGTACTTCTGCTCCCGGGAGGTGATAAACCGGAAATTGCTGTGGATCCGGCGGATCATGGTCAGCTTGCCGGCGGCGTTCAGGAACAGAATCGCCGAGAGCACCACCGCATACAGGTGCAGGTTTCCGTCGGTGAGGTCATCCTGGAAAAAGGCCGACGCCACCGCCTGAATGGCTACCGCCACTGTGGCCACTGCCGCAGCGCTGTCGGAATTGGCGTTAAAGGCAAAGAGAGCTTTCAGACCGTTGAGAATGGTCTTGTAGCAGATCCCGGCAGCCACTGCCAGGAATACCAAAGTCAGCACCACATACACCACCGGCAGGGAACCCATGTCCCCGGTGCCCGTAAACTGACCCCGGAAAATCAAATTCACAATGGCCAGCAACAGGGTGCACACTCCGGTAATCATCATCCGCAGGGTCAATTCCCGCATCTCTCCACGGAGCTCGTGGGAAATGGACTTGATGTCCTCCGGACCCGTGTAATCGTCGATGGATTCCTTGGTGTCGGAATCGGGAATGGGCGTCTCCTTGGGCGCGGGATTTTCCAGCTTCTTGTTGCGCACCCGGCGCTTGGGCGTCCGGCGGCGGTCCCGGGACTGAGATTCCTGCCGCAGCTCCTCGGACTCGGACAGCAGGGCGCTTTGAAGGACCTCCGCGTGGATAATATGGGTGGGCACGTTCCGGGAGCGGTATTCGTAAATGCTGCCCAGCTGAGGAGGTTCCATACGCTGGCGCTGAGTGGGCCGTACGGCGGGAGCCACTGTGGTGGCCTCCTGGTCTGCCTGAGCTTCCTGCCCGGGACGGGTCTCCTGCCGGGGACGCTCCTGAGCAGCGTGCCGGGGCATGGGAATGGCACGGGTGGCCTGATCTTCTTCCGCAACGGCACTCTTTCGGCTCCGCTCTTCTCCGGCGGGGGCTTCCTGCCGGGAAATCCGTCCGGTAGCCTGAGAGGCACCGGCAGCAACGGGAGGCTGAAACACCGTGGTCTCCTGGGCGGAATCTTCGGCATGGGCCTGCGGGACTGCCGGTGCTTCCCCGGATTTCCGTTCCGGTGCAGTGGGCTGCTGAGGTTCCTGGGAATCCATGGGTCCCGGAGACGCCAACACCCGGTTCACGGCTTCTTCGCTGACGGGCTGAGTCTCCTGCACCCGCTGGAGCTCCACCGTGTCGTTGAGCACGTTGAGCTTGATCTCCATGGTCTGGTCGTTGGAGGTTTCCAGCATGGCCTTCTGGATCTCGGGCATGTCCTCCTGAATCCGCTTGTTGCCTTCCACGCCGATACCGTGCTGGCGGGCATAGGGGTCCGCGGCAAAAGAGGTGACCGGCATGGGGGCTACCACCCCGAATTCGTCGGCAATCTGCTCCTCGTCCACGCCGGCAGTCTGCACCGCCTCGGCCACCCGGCGGCGGCGCTCCCGCTGAAGCCGCTGGAAGTTGGCCTCCACTTCGTTGTCGATGGCCTTTTTGGAGTCGTCAAAGAGAGTCTTGTAGGTCTCTGCCTCGGAGGTCAATTCCCCCGCGGAATCATATCCCATCCGGTATTCGTCAATGGGCTTGAGCTGGATGCCATAATACATGTCATCCTCGTTCTCGTTGTAATCGGGGGTCCGTTTCTTCCGGCCAAAAAGCCCCCACTTTTTCTTTTTCTTCTTCTTTTTCTCAGAGTTCCGCTCTTCGGGCTCCTCCCAGGACGCCTCTTCCTGGTCCTGGACCGTCTTCACCCGGGGCAATTCCAGAGTGCCGGTGGCATAGGCGTTTAAGTCCGCCTGATCTTCCCCTTCCTGGGATGCTTCCGGCTGCCGGGCCTCAGGCGCCGGCGTGGCCGGAGTCTCCTGCTTCGGGGCAGGTTTCTGTTGGGCCGGAACTGTTTGCGGGGCCGGCTCCTGAGATTGAGGGGCGGATTGAGGCCGTCCTTGCTGAGGGGACGGGGCCCCGGCCGTTCGGGGCGTCCCGTTCTCCTGGGCGGCCTGGGCCTGCCGTTTGGCCCGCTGTTCCGCCAAAATATCTTCCAGCGTGAATTCCTTGTTGTCCATACGCTGAGATTCCCTCCTTTTACGGATTGATGGCTTTCAGGCCGCTTCGTTGACGGGCCACCTCATAACAGAGGATCCCTGCCGCCACTGAGGCGTTCAGGGAATTGATGTGCCCCTTCAAAGGCAGGGACACCACGAAGTCCGCCTTTTCCTTCACCAGCCGGCTGACGCCGCTGCCCTCGGACCCGATCACCAGGGCCACCGGGCCGGAAAAATCCGTCTGGCACCAGGGAGAACCATCCATATCTGCGGCGTAAATCCAGAGGCCCCGCTCCTTCAGGGAGTCGATCAGGGAAGCCAAATTTCCCACCCGGGCCACGGGAAGGTATTCCACCGCTCCGGCGGAGGCCTTGCCTACCGCGTAAGTCAGTCCCACGCTGCGCCTTTGGGGAACAATGACCCCATGGGCTCCGGCGCATTCCGCCGAACGGAGCACCGCCCCCAGATTGTGGGGATCCTCCAGGCCGTCGCAGATCACAAAGAAGGGAGGCTCTCCCCGCTCCTGGGCCAGGCGGAACAAATCTTCCACCTGAGCGTATTCCTTCACCGCCGCCACGGCCACCACCCCTTGATGGTTGGCGCCGCCGCACAGATGTTCCAATTTTCTCGGGTCCACCTCTTTGATGGGCGTCCCCCCTTGTTTTGCCTTGCTGAGCACCGCCTGAAGGGCGCCGCTGCGCTCTCCCCGCTGCACATAGAGGCAGTCGATGGCCCTCCCGGCCCGCAGCGCTTCCATGACCGCGTTGCGTCCGGCGATTGTATCCGCGCCCCGGGGCCGATCTTCTTCCGGAATTCCCCGGCGCTTTTCCCTGTTCTTTTCCAAAATGGGCCACCCATCCTTTTCCTATAGTTCCGGCTTTTGGCCATAGTTTTAGTTATTGTAGCACAGTTCCCGGAAAATCTCAAATAAAAATGCAGCCAGAATGGGCCCAAATCCCCAAGGAGCCGGCAGGGAGTGACAGAAGTATCCAAATTCCAGTATTTTTTTCCATCAGATGCAAAAAAATTCTTTTTTCTTTCCCTCCTGCTCCAGATTTTCCACACGTTTACATAATGCGCAGGGGATTTCCCACCGAAGATGTGGAAAACTCTGTGGAAATTGTTAAAAACCCCTTGTCCCAGGCGGTTTTGCACATTCCACCGTTTTTGCCCGGTTTCAAGATTATGTAAACAACGAGCTTCTTTTTTCTTTTTCGCCATTAAAATCCAAGAAAATCGACCCTCAAAAAATCCACTAAATACGGGCTTTCTCCGGTATTTTACCGCCCCATCTTGTGTCAAGTACCTGAGGGGAACTATTTTTCCCACAAATTGTCCACAGGCATTTAACATACATTTTACCCCCCTCCCCCTTGGGGGGAAATTTTCCCGCGAAAAAGGGGGAAAAAGTCTGGGCTTTTAACCCTTTTTGTGGTATACTGGCGGCAAATCCCCCAGTTTTCCAGCCTGTTTTCACAAAAAAATTCCGAGGGCCCTTCTGAGGGTCCCCTTTTTCGAAAATGTATCTTTATTCATCTTTTCTACAGAACATACATTTTGGAGGTTCTCCATGAATTTGCCCGTTTCTTCCACGCCAGGCCTTCTCAGTCCGGCTCCCTTCGACTTGGCCCAAACCCTGGATTGCGGCCAGGCATTCCGCTGGATTCAACTTCCCTCTCAGGAGGGGCTTTCCCTTTGGGAAGGGGTTGCCTTTGGGAGCGTTCTCCGCCTGGCCCAGCAGGGCCGCCAAGTGTGGTTTTTCTGCACCCGGGACCTGTTTGACACCCTCTGGCGCCCCTACTTTGATCTGGATCAGGACTATGAGACAAAGCGGCAGGCATTGTCCGACATGAGCCCTGCCCTTCGAGAGGCTGCCGCCTTCGCCCCGGGAATCCGCATCCTTCGCCAGGATCCCTGGGAGGCCCTCTGCTCCTTCATCATTTCCCAGAACAACCACATTCCTCGAATCAAGGGAATCATTGCCCGGCTGTGCCAGCTGCTGGGAGACCCCATCTCTGGGGAAACCAGCATGTCAGCCCCCGCCGGCCTCCCATCGGAGATCCCCGGGGAAAACACCTCACTTCTCCACCCCCGGGACATGACCGCCCAGGCACCGGAAGCTCACCCTGCGGGCCCTGTCACCGCTAGCTCCCAGCCGTGGGTTCCCGGGAAAAACTCCCCGCCTCTCCACCCCCGGGACATGACCGCCCAGGCACTGGGCCTGGGCTATGCTTTCCCCAGAGCGGAGGCATTGGCTGCCTGCTCTCTGGAAGACCTGGCGCCTTTGCGGGCTGGATTTCGGGCCAAATATCTCCTGGACGCAGCTCGAAAGGTGGTTTCCGGCCAGGTGGACCTGGACCGGATTGCCCGTTCTCCCGCAGAGTGGGGCAGACAAGAGCTGCAAAAAATCTTCGGGGTGGGGCCTAAAGTGGCGGAATGCGTACTGCTTTACGGATTTCACAAGACGGAATGTTTCCCCATGGACCTGTGGATGAAACGGGCCATGGCCACTCTCCTGCCAGGAAGAAGCCCTCAGGAGTTCGGGGAAAATGCGGGCCTGGCCCAGCAATATCTGTTCCACTACAGCCGCCTCCACCCGGAACTGTTTTCCTCGGCGTCTCCCCGAAAAAAGTCCAACTAGCAACTCCGTTTTTCAAGAAAAAAGCCCTGTGGATCCAAGCCTGTTTCAGGCAGGACCACAGGGCATATTTTTTACAGACGTTCCCCCAGCAGCTGCACCAGCAGGGCGTTGGACACCAGGAATCCTTCCGGGGTAAAGGAGATCCATTCCCGATCCCATTTCAGCAGCTCTTTGGGACAGGCTTTGGCCTTCTCCAACGCTTCCTGAAACCACGCTTCTCCCTGGGGGCCAAACCAGGCCGCACAGTCCTCCCGGCGCAGGCCTCGTGTCAGGCGCAGGTTGAGCATGGCAAATTCTCCGAAGTCTCCTCCAGGGCCGTCTTCCACCGGCGGATTCCCCCTCAGAAATCCCTCCAGATCCCTGGGATAGTAAAACCGCTTTCCCCCGAAAAAGGAGTGGGCCCCCGGACCAAATCCCAGGTACTCTTCCCCCCGCCAATACAGCAGGTTATGACGGCTTTCCTTTCCGGGACGGGAAAAGTTGCTGATCTCATACTGAGTGTACCCCCGTTTTCCCAGCTCCTGGACGGCAAATAAGTACTGCTCCGCCGATTCGTCATCGTCGGGGACAGCTACCTGCCGGGCGGCAAAGGGCGTGCCCGGCTCCACCTTCAATAAATAGGAGGTGTTCCACCGAGAGTCCCGCCGCAAACTGGATGGATTCTTCCAAGCGCTCCCGGGAGCTTCCCGGCAGCCCCAGCATCAGGTCCAGGGATATGTTTGCAAAGCCTGCCGCTCGGGCGTCTTCCACAGCCTGGGCCACGTCCTCCCGGGTGTGGGCACGGCCTAAAAACCGCAGTTCCTCCCGATGAGCGGACTGCAATCCCATGGACAGCCGGTTAAACCCGGCGGCCCTCACCCCTTCAAAAAACTGCCGGCCCACCCGGGTGGGGTTGGCCTCCAGGGTGATTTCCGCCCTGGGGGAAAGGGAAAAGCCCTCTTTCACCGCCTGCAGGATCCGCCCCAAACGGTCCGCTCCCAAAAGGCTGGGCGTACCTCCGCCAAAATAGACGGTGCTAATCTCCCGGCGGTCAAGCCGTTCTCTCCAGGGAGAAAGGGATGCTGTTACCGCGGCGGTGTAAGCGTCCATGGCGGCGGGGGAATCGGGGAGGGAGTAGAAATCGCAGTAAGGGCATTTGCCGTGACAGAAGGGGACGTGGAAGTAAAAACCTAACATGGAGTCACCACCAAAGAAAAAATAGGGAGCGCGAAACGGGGAAAAGTTTTTTGGTGCCGCTTTTTTTCAAAAAAGTGGCGGTCTTAAACAGGCAAAGTGGCACTTTGCCTTGAAAAAACCAGGGACATTGTCATACCGGGCAAGGCCCGTGAACAATGTCCCGGATGGTTAGCACAAAGGGTTCCCCAGAAGGGGGATTTTTAAAAGGGCCTGGAGAAGGTAGCCCGAGGGCACCCAGCGGCTCTAAAGAGCATTGCGGGTCCAGGCGCAGCTTGATTATTCATCCAGCTTCAGCACAGACATAAAGGCCTCCTGGGGCACTTCCACTGTGCCCAGCTGGCGCATCCGCTTTTTGCCTTCCTTCTGCTTTTCCAACAGCTTCTTTTTCCGGGTGATATCGCCGCCGTAGCACTTGGCCAGCACGTCCTTGCGCAAGGCCTTCACCGTCTCCCGGGCGATGATCTTTCCCCCTACACAGGCCTGGATGGGCACCTCAAACAGCTGGCGGGGAATCTTCTCCTTGAGTTTTTCCGTCATCTTCCGGGCACGGCCATAGGCCTTGTCCGCGTGGATGATAAAGGAAAGGGCGTCCACCACTTCCCCGTTTAGCATGATATCCAGCTTCACCAGCTTGCTGGGCTGGTATCCCATAAGCTCGTAGTCAAAGCTGGCATAGCCCCGGGTGCGGGATTTCAGGGCGTCGAAAAAGTCGTAGATGATCTCGTTTAAGGGCAGCTCGTAATGGATATCCACCCGGTCCGTGTCCAGGTACTTCATATCCTTAAACACGCCCCGGCGCTCCTGACACAGCTCCATAATGTTCCCCACATACTCCGAGGGAGAGTAGATGTGGGCGTTGCAGATGGGCTCCTGGGCGCTTTGGATGGTGGCAGGGTCCGGGTAGTTGGTGGGGTTGTCAATGGTGATCTCCCGGCCGTCGGTGAGCTTTAATTTGTACACCACGCTGGGGGCAGTGGTGACCAGGTCCAGGTCATACTCCCGCTCCAGCCGCTCCTGAATGATCTCCATATGCAGAAGACCCAAGAAGCCGCATCGGAACCCGAAGCCCAAAGCCACGGAGGTTTCCGGCTCAAAGGTCAGGGAGGCATCGTTCAATTGAAGTTTTTCCAACGCGTCCCGCAGGTCGGTGTAGTGGGCACCGTCGGCGGGATAGATGCCGCAGAACACCATGGGCTGCACCGCCCGGTACCCTTCCAAAGGCTCGGCGGCAGGGCGGTTGGCCAAGGTCACCGTATCACCCACCCGGGCCTGACGCACGTCCTTGATGGAGGCGGCAATGTAACCTACCTCACCGGCGTAGAGGGCGTCGGCGGGCTCCAGGGAGGTGGCCCGCAAAAAGCCGCATTCCACCACGTTGAATTCTCCCCCGGTGGCCATCATGCGGATGGTATCTCCGGGCCGCACCATGCCGTCCTTAATACGCACATACACGATAACACCTCGGTAGGCGTCGTAGTAGGAGTCAAAGATCAGGGCCCGAAGGGGATCCTTCTCATCTCCCTGAGGGGCAGGAATGTCTGTGACGATCCGCTCCATCACCTCCTGAACATTTTCCCCGGTCTTGGCGGAAATCCGGGGGGCGTCCATGGCGGGAATGCCGATCACATCCTCGATCTCGTGGCAAACCCGGTCCGGGTCCGCGCTGGGCAGGTCAATCTTGTTGACCACCGGCAGAATCTCCAGCCCTGCGTCTACGGCCAGGTAGGTGTTGGCCAGGGTCTGGGCTTCGATGCCCTGGGAGGCGTCCACCACCAGCACCGCCCCTTCGCAGGCCGCCAGGGACCGGGATACCTCATAGTTGAAGTCCACATGACCGGGAGTGTCGATCAAGTTGAAAATATAATCCTCTCCGTCTTTGGCGGTGTACACCAACGTCACCGCGTGGGCCTTGATGGTGATGCCCCTTTCCCGCTCCAGATCCATATTGTCCAAAAGCTGGTTCTCCATTTCCCGGAGGGGAACGGACTTGGTCAGCTCCAGGATCCGGTCAGCCAGGGTGGATTTGCCGTGGTCGATATGGGCCACAATGCTGAAATTGCGAATTTTACTTCTGTCCATGTACATTTCTCCGTTACAGTTAAAAATAGGTCGTCAGCCTGAATCTGCCATATAGTTATACTCTTTTATTATAGCAGAAAGGGAGAAAAAAGAAAACTGCGAATGGGCGCAAAAGTTTTGGGACCCCTTCCCCGGGGAAATTCCCCGTTTTCCTTGCAATCCCTCCCCGCCCATGCTACAATATCCCCCAGTATGACTTCAACCAGAAAGGCGGTCCCTTCTTATGAAAGCTACCGAAAAAACCATGGAGACCATTGTCAACCTCTGCAAAACCCGGGGCTTCATCTTCCCCGGCAGCGAGATCTACGGCGGTCTCTCCAACTCCTGGGACTACGGCCCCTTGGGGGTGGAATTTAAAAATAACGTGAAAAAAGCCTGGTGGAAAAAGTTCGTCCAGGAATCCCCCTACAACGTGGGCGTGGACGCCGCCATCCTCATGAATCCCCAGGTGTGGGTGGCCACCGGCCATGTGGGCGGCTTCTCCGATCCCCTCATGGACTGCAAGGACTGCAAAACCCGTCACCGGGCAGACAAGCTCATCGAGGACTTCACCGGCGAATCCGCCGACGGCTGGTCCAACGAGAAAATGCTCTCCTTTATCCAGGAAAACCACATCAAATGCCCCAACTGCGGCAGTGAAAACTTCACCGACATCCGCCAGTTCAACCTGATGTTCAAAACCTTCCAGGGTGTCACCGAGGACGCCAAAAACGAGATCTACCTGCGGCCCGAAACCGCCCAGGGTATTTTCGTCAACTTTCCCTCGGTCCAGCGCACCAGCCGGAAAAAGCTCCCCTTCGGCATCGCCCAGATCGGCAAGAGCTTTCGAAATGAGATCACTCCTGGCAACTTCACCTTCCGCACCCGGGAGTTCGAGCAGATGGAATTGGAGTTCTTCTGCAAGCCCGACACCGACTTGGAATGGTTTGCCTATTGGAAGGAGTTCTGCCGCCAGTGGCTCCAGAGCCTGGGCATGACCGAAGAGAACGTCCGGTTCCGGGATCACCGTCCCGAGGAGCTGTCCTTCTACTCCAAAGCCACCACCGACGTGGAATACCTGTTCCCCTTCGGCTGGGGCGAGCTGTGGGGCATCGCCGACCGGACCGATTACGACCTGAAACGCCATCAGGAGCATTCTGGCAAGGATCTGACCTACTTCGATCAGGAAACTGGCGAGCACTACATCCCCTATGTGGTGGAGCCCTCCCTGGGCGCCGACCGTATGGCTCTGGCTTTCCTGTGCGACGCCTACGACGAGGAAGTAGTGGGCCAGGACAAGAACGGCAAGGACGACACCCGTGTGGTGCTCCATCTCCATCCCGCTCTGGCTCCCTTCAAGGCCGCCGTGCTGCCCCTGTCCAAGAAGCTGGGCGCCAAGGCTCAGGAGGTTCACGACATGCTGAGCAAGGACTTCATGGTGGACTACGACGAGTCCGGCTCCATCGGCAAGCGGTACCGCCGTCAGGACGAAATCGGTACCCCCCTGTGCATCACCGTGGACTTCGACACCGTGGGCGACGGGGAAAAGGAAGGGGACAACTGCGTCACTATCCGGGACCGGGATACCATGGAGCAGGTCCGGCTGCCCATCGATCAGCTCAAGGAGTACATCCGGGAGAAAATTGATTTCTAATCCGCTTCAAACATTCCCGGGGACCCTTCCCCGGACAAGCCCTTCGGCCTCCCGGCCGGGGGGCTTTTTTGCGCCAAGTGGCGACCAAGAAAGATCCCCCGAAACCCATTGAACAATCCCCCGCTTTGTGCTACAATAAATCGATACAGAAACTTTTTTGACCATCCCATTCAGCAGGAGGAACTGCTCTATGAAATATACCCGCCGTCTGGCTGCCCTGTTGGGCGCTTTGGCTCTGTCCGCCGTGTTGACGGCCGCCCCGGTTTTGGCCACCGAAGGGGACCTCCCCTCCGGCGCCACCGACATGCCCGGGGAGACCACCACGCTGCCCGAAACCGGAGAATCCGGCACCCAGGATCCCGCGGATCTTCCCACGCCGGAACCTCCTCCCTTCTCCGAACCCTCCACCAGCGATTCGGAAAGCTCCTCTTCTTCGGAGGAGCCTTGGGAGGATCCCAATTCCTCCTCTTCTTCCTCGGAGGAACCCTGGCAGGATCCCAACTCCTCCTCTTCCTCGGAAGATACAACGGAAGATCCCTGGGTGGGCTATGTAGAGGAGCCTACGCCAGAACCCCAACAGCCTGTGGACCCCTATGAGGGCACCACCGACGACGCCACTCCTACTCCCCGGCCTTCCTCCACGCCCCGGCCTGCACTGGAACGGCCCAAGCCTTCCCTGAACGGAGGAACCACTTCCAGTTCTTCGGAAAGTGAGGAAAGCACGGAGCCCAATTATGTGACCTTTGCCCAGCTGAACGTCCGGGGCAATTCCCTGGCCGCCACCGTGTTTTACGCGGGGGTAGGCTGTATTGCCGTAGGCGTTATCGGCCTGGCCCTCATTGTGATCTTCTACATCCGAGGACGGAAACACGCCCGGACCGAGGGAATCCGGGACGGCATTCTGGAAGAGATCCACGAGGCAGAAAACCGGCAGCGCGCCCCCATGGCGCCGCCACCCCAGGATCCGGAAACCGCCTCTCCTTCCGCTCCAGAGGATTCGGCGCCGGTGCTGCCTGAGGAGTCTCCCATGTACACGGAAGAATTCCCCGCCTACACCGAGGACGCCTATCCCCAGGACGGCTATGACCAGCAGCCCTACCAGGAAGAGTACGAGGATGCCGGCTCCTATGAGGATGCCTATCCGGAAGACGCTTTTGAGCAGCCCTATGAGGAGCTGCCGGAAGAGCCAGACCGAACTCCCTACCAGCCCTTGTATCAAGAGCCCGCTCCTCAGGATCTGGACAGCACCCACCAGTTTGACACGGAGGAAATCCTTCGGGAAGCCCTCCGGTATACGGAGGAAGACGACTCCCAGTCCTGACCCCATACACACTAAAAAAAGCCCCCAACCGGGGGCTTTTCTTTTTTGGTTATTTAGGGCCGGGCGATCACATCGCCC